>JACKQG010005389.1_pt1 | contig 14132 bp, 11 predicted proteins | sample 8237621 | NCBI WGS metagenome assembly JACKQG01 (sample SAMN15677084, study PRJNA649215) | marine metagenome | biome: marine; feature: Black Sea; material: saline water; isolation source: suspended particulate matter (SPM) from the Black Sea western gyre | collected 2013-06-09/2013-06-10 | depth...
GGTAGATTGACGTATAAATGACTTCTGAAATTTTCAGTTGAGGGTCAGACCCGTCGCAACTACTTTTTCTTGTTCTTGAAGTAATCGCCCTTAAATTTGTTTTGGAACTTCTCAACACGGCCAGCTGCGTCAACAAACGATGCTTTACCTGTATAAAACGGGTGTGATCCAGACCAAATATCAACATTCATTTCAGGAACAGTTGCTCCAACAGTCATGACGTGCTCGCCACGAAAGAAAACTTTGCAATCGTTGTGGTATTTAGGATGTGTATCGTTCTTCATAGTTTGGCTCCAAACACTCCCAATTTGTACGGGAGCCCCGTATTGTAGGAATACCAAGCAAACTCTTCAACCCCTATTGGCGAATGCTTGGTTTTTGCTATAATTCCGCTTTCCTATCCCCTATAGCTCAGTTGGTAGAGCGAGCGGCTGTTAACCGCTAGGTCATTGGTTCGAGTCCAATTGGGGGAGTTATACGACAGAAGCCTGTGTTTACGCAGGCTTTTGTCGTCTATAACTCACAAGCATTGCCTTGGGCGCAAGCTATGATGGTGAAAACAGATGATTATGAAACTAACTGTATAGAGCCAGACCCAGAAGTGCCATCAACATTTTGGACTTCAATCCAGAGTGCACTGTTTTCAGGCAACTTTGCCGGCGCTTTTGCATGTGCATGCGAGCTTGTACCATGTGAATGCACTTTTATTTTCAGAGACCCAACACCAGATTCATCACCAATCCAAACGCGTATCGCAGCCGCGGGGGTACCGGTGGATTGAACAATCGAAACGTCAAGAACTGCATTTGGAGTAAGTGAACCTTTCACCAATACTCTAAACGTATTCCCAGCGATGGCGAGTGTTTTTGTTACTTCTGATGGACTCGTTGCAACGGCTTCGTGCGCATTGTCAATAGCACCGGCAGGTGTAACTGCTTTCACATCTTGAGTTGGTGGCTCTGGTGATTCAGTTCCACAACCTATTGGTAAAAGTATCGAAATGGTAGTTAAAATGATTGTTGTATTACGCATGTGATGTTACTCCTGTATGTGTTGCTGAATTCTCGAATACCAACGAAAAACCAGCAGGGATGACGATGAGATTTAGTATTGTAGATGTAAGTAAACCCCCTAGGGTCACAATTGCCAGTGGGGATAACAACTCACTACCGGGTTTACCTGCAGCAAGGGCAAGAGGGGCAAGCCCAAGTGCAGCAGCAAGCGCAGTCATCAGAATTGGCACAAGTCGCTCAGTCGACCCTTGGAAGATGGCATCTCCGATTGGCACACCCTCATTATCCATCAGATGGTTGTAGTGATTGACGAGCAAGATGCCGTTTCGGATGGAAATACCAAAGAGCGTTATAAATCCAACCATGCTTGCGATAGAGATGACTGGAGCAATGTACGTTCCTCCAAGTCCAAAGAGAGCGATGGTATTTGACACCAACCCGCTTCCCTGGGTAATGTAGATTGCTGCAATACCGCCAATGAGCGCAAGTGGCATATTCACCATGACAAGTAGCGCTGCGCGCATCGAGCCAGTTGAAATTTGTAACAACATAAGAATGAGGATTGCAATAGCAAACCCAGAAGCAAATATAGTTTTCGTTGCAGATTGCTGCGCCTCAAACTGTCCTCCGTAGTGCACGGTATATCCAGCTTTCGCAACGATGGGGTCAACGACTATTTGTACTTGAGCAATGAGATCGCCAAGATTAGAGCCCTCTGCGACATCGAGCGAAACTACTGCTTTCCGTTGCGCGTTTTCGCGAGTAATTAAGTTACTAGATCGTTCAGGACCAATGTCAGCAACATCGCGCAGGCGAACGGTGGCACCGCTTTGTCCCCGCAGAAGCAGGTCACGAACTTGCTCGATGGTTTCTCGTTGGGAGGGGTCTAACCTTACAACCACATCAAATTGGCTTGTGCCTTGATTGACGGTTTCGACGACTTCTCCGTACATCGCTTCTCGCACTTGCTGCGCAGCAGATGCAGGCGTTAATCCAAACGAAGCAAGTTCAGCATGACGGTAGCGAATTGGCAAAGAGGTAATCATGACTTCACGGTTCGCATTTACGTCTCTTGCCCCTGAGATTGTCTTAAGCACTTGCTCAATATCTTTGGCAACTTTACGCAACCTGTTTAAGTCTTCCCCATAAATACTAATAGCGATTGCAGCTGGAGTTCCAGAGAGCAAGTGGCTTAATCGATGTTCAATGGGTTGCCCTATCATCGTTGTAATTCCCGGAATGGTAGCGAGTACTTTGTCTATTTCTATCCGAATTTCTTTTTGGCTGAATCCATCGTCGATGGAGACCTCAATTTCAGAACTACTAACGGGTTCCGCATGCTCATCTCGTTCGGCGCGTCCTGTTCGGCGTGAAACTGAATGTACCCCCTCGATAGATGCAAGTTGTGTTTCAACATTTGTTGCGAGACGATTACTTTCCACAAGCGAAGTTCCTGGAGGTGCGAACAAAAAGACGGTAAAAGTACCCTCGTTAAAAGACGGAAGGAATGAAGTACCAAACGTACTCGCAAGTAGCAACGCGCCAACTGTTGCAGCGGTGGCACCTGCTATGACAACACCGCGAAAGTTGAGCGTCACGGTAAGTGTTTTTGCGTAGAGCCGCTTTAGTTTTCGAACGAGCCACGATTCTTTGTCGTGCCCTTTACCAATAGACGTACCGAGCAAAATCTTGCAAAGTGCTGGTGTAAGGGTAAGCGCAACTATAAGCGACGCGATAATGGAAATCATGTACGTAAGCGCAAGGGGTTGGAAGAACTTCCCTTCAAGCCCTTGCAAAAAGAGAAGTGGCACGAAAACTAAAACAATGATGACTGTTGCAAAAACCATTGCAGGCCTGATTTCGTTACTGGCATCAAAAATCACTTCGACAAATTGTCGTTGTTGATCACTTGGCAATGTGTTATTTTGTTTGAGACGACGAAAAACGTTTTCGACATCAATAATTGCATCGTCTACCAGAACGCCAATGGCAACGGTTAAACCTCCGAGCGACATAACATTAAGTCCAAGGTTCAATGCGTCCATCATGAGTAATCCGATTGCCAGTGAAACGGGAAGCGCGGTAAGTGTAATTATTGTCGTGCGTACGTTCATAAGAAACAACATGAGAATAATTGCAACTATGACAACGGCTTCTACTAGCACAGTCGTTACGTTGGATACTGCACGGTTGATGAAATGCGATTGTCTGAAAACATCGCGGTTTAACACCATGCCCTGTGGTAATGTTTTTTCAATTTGGTCAAAAAGAGCATCTACTTGCTCGGTTAATGCGAGCGTGTTTGTGCCGGGTGATTTTTGAATAGAAATGACAACGGCGGGGGAGCCATTGTCAGATCCTTCACCACGTTTGAGCGATGGCCCAAGCCGAACATCAGCGACTTGACCGATCGTTACAGGAACACCGTCGTGAAACGCAATTATTGTGTTTGCGATGTCACTCGCTTGAGTCACTCTACTTTGTTGGCGGATTGGAATTTCAAAGCTGCCAACATTTGGCAAGTAACCAGCACTCGCGGTCGAGTGTGCGTTGCCTGCCGCTTCAACAACATCTGAAATAGTTAACCCGTAAATACGTAACCTTTCTTGATCTACGTTTACTTGGTATTCAGGAAGCTCGCCGCCGATGGCAACAACTTGGGCAACACCCCCGATGGCGAGTATTTTGTTTCGCAAGTCAAATTCTGCGTAGGAACGAAGTTCTAAGGGAGTTGCTATTCCACTAGGTGACGAAAGTGAAATCAGCATAATTTCACCAGCAATTGAAGTGATTGGTGTAATGAATGGCTCAACACTCGGAGGTAAGTTCTCCCGAACAGTTGATAATCTTTCCGCTACAAGTTGTCTAGCATCGTATAAGTCTGCGCCCCAATCAAGATCAACCCAGACTATCGAGAGTCCAATTGCACTTGCGCTACGTACTCGACGTACACCTGTCATGCCGTTTACCGCAGACTCGATTGGGAATGTTACGTACTGCTCAACTTCGTCGGCGGCAAGCCCGCCGGCTTCTGCCATTACAACTACAGTTGGTGCGTTGAGTTCTGGGAAAACGTCGATGCTCATACGCGGAATCTGATACGCAGCGTATCCAGTGACAAGCAACGACACCAACACAATGAGTGAAGAGTAGTGAAGTGAAAAGCGAATCAATGCTTTCAACATGGCTTAATGCTCCCCTTCGTGGAACGTTCCATCTGAGTGGAAGTGCCCACCCTTTTGAATGGAACCACTTGTCGCGAGCATAAGCTGGAAACCACCATCAAGCACTACTTCGTCTCCATCGGTGATCCCAGAAAGAATCGCAACCCAGCGACCATCATTCATACCAAGATCTGCTTCCATTCGAATCGCTTCGTTTGGATTGTCTGGAGCACGCCTAAAAATTATTGGTGTTAAACCATCTTGCTGCACGGCTGCTAGTGGAAGAGAAAGTTCAGGTATGTTCGTTGACTCAGTAATGATTTCAAGTTGCGCTGTCACGCCAGGTTTTGCCCACGAAGATAATTCATTTGGGATAACGTACAAATCGATTGTTCGATCGTTTGGATTGCCTATAAGTCCAAGTTGGAGTGTGCCGTGCATGGTGTTTTGGAGCCCAACGGCATTCCCTGAGGATGTTGGAGTTGGCGGAACGATGTTTACCTCTAACCCATTTCGTAAAACACCAAGATCGCTCTGCAAACCGGATGCATGAAATCGTAGTTTGTTAGGTTGCACGACTGTAAGCACATTCGTTTGTCCATCAACCCAAGCGCCATTTGTTACATCCAACGACTCTATAACACCCGAATTGGTTGCTGTAACTTCTATTGTAGAAATATCGCGCCACCAATTTGGTGTATCAATTGGGATTGGTATATTCAATAGGGAAGATGCTGATTCCAGTGCTAATTCAAGACTCGATTTTGCTGCACGTAGTTCAACTAACGTCTCAGCATAGGAAGCATCAAGCCGTGCGTCTTTCTCGCGAAGGTCAGCGTATTCTGCTTTGGCATTAGCATATGCAGCTCGAGCTGCAGTTAACTCTCGTAAACTTCCACCGCCAGCTTCTCGAATTGCATTGAGTTTTTTAATGCGCTCTTCCCACAAGTCAACGTTTACCTTCACACTGTATTCGTGCTGTTCATGTGCAAGATACAGTGGATTAAACATAGATAACTTTGCTTCAAGTTGTTGCACAGATGATTCGTGGCCTGCAATTGATTGTTGTATTTCTCGCCATGGAGGAGAATCAATGCTGTATAAAAGTGCCCCTTTGGCAACATTTTCAAACTGTTTCACATAGATTTCTACTTTTCCAGAGAGCATCGTTCTGTATTGGCGCTTTGCAGAAGGTACATACTCAAAACGTCCGGGCGCCCTTAGCGTGTCTTGTATTTTCCGTCGCTCAACTGCTGCGAAAGTAATTCCCAAGTTTGCTCGAACCGCGGGTGGAATTGCAATTCTATTTTTTGGTACATTTGTGTGTGATGTAGCAGCAGGAACTGCAGGTGTCTCTTGCGTGTCATTTCCACACCCTTGCAGAATATATATTGAGAGTATTGGTACGAGGATTGTTAATTTTGTTTTCATTGCACACCTCCGAGTGTGGCATCTGTGTTTAATTCTCTGAGTATTGGGGATGTATTTAACTGATACGTGGGGCCAAGAATACTTTGCACTTGAATCGCAGCGTCGAGCTGCGCAACTTGCAAATCTAAAAGTTTCTGCTTTGCGGAAAATTGCCGCTTCACAGCTTCAAGTACAATGAATGTGTCAATCTCACCAAGAGCAACAATCGCGTTGATATCTTTCGTTTGTTCTTCAAGCATTGGAACGATTTCGTCTTTAAAATAGGAGTGTTGACCATGTTTTACGAGCAAGATTTGGTTTGCGAGTTCTAATTCGTTAAAAAGTCGCGCAAAGGTAGTCTCAGCGAGTGCTCTTGCAACTTCTCGCTGAGTTTTGGCATTGGCAATGCCTGCTTGATTTCTATTCCAAATGGAAAGGGGGATAGTGATTCCAAACAAGACACGATGATCATTAAATTCACTGCCGTAACCAGAACCAATGACAATATCAGGATACTGTTTTTTTATTTCAAGACGGAGCGTCTCCTCTGCAGTTTGATACTTGGCAAACTGAATAGCAAGTTCAGTGTTTGCATCTATGATGCGAGCAGTTTCATCTTCTACAAGCGTAACTTCGACTGTTGGAAATGAAGGAAGAAGTGTCCCAGAACTTGAAGGCGGTAGGCCCATCAAAGAGAGCAACGCAATTTCCGTTTCCAAGAGTTGCAGCGCTTCTTGTGCTGCTTGCATTTTGATACTTGCAAGTTCAACGAGTAAAAGACGGTGTTCAACGCGGTTAATTTCACCTTCTTCGACGAGGGAATTTGCAATAGAAACAATACTTTCGAGTTGCTCGATCGCTTCTTGAATGAGTTCAACTTTCAAAGTTGTTGCCGTCCAATGCGCCCAGCGCGAACGAAGTTCTATGCGGAGGGTCCACTCAGCGTGGACGATTTTTCGTAACTGCGTTTCATAAGCAGTACCTGCACGCGACTTTTCTACTGCAAGCCGACCAGAAATGGGAATCGTTACATTACCCATTACACCAAACTCAAACGGCGCTGAGGGCGATGTAATTTCAGCACCATTAAAACCAAACACCGGATCTTCCCAGAGACCAGCGGTTTCAAAGTTTGCAAGTGCAACTCCCGCTTCAAGACGTGAAACACGTAAATCTGGATTGTACAACAAAGCGATGACTTCGCCTTCCGCTGCAGAGATGCCGTCCTCTACATTAAACACAATTGGACAGCCACTTGCTTCAGAAAGTCGATCAGCAAATGCTGAAACAGGTTCAACATCGACAAGGCGCGATTCTAGAGAGTCGCTGTATGCACCGATGTCAAGCGGTGCTGGTGTATACGATTGGCAGCCAACAAGAAGGAAGGCTATTGCGGGGAAGCGAATGCTTCTCCAAACTTTGTAATTCACTTTTTAAACTCCATATCAAAATTCACAAAACGCAGACGCGTAGCAATTGCTGCGCGAGCGATACAAGAAACTGAGATATGGTTTATAAGAGGAGTCGCGTTTTGCGCATGACAACTAATTGTTGTCGTGAGACAGGGGGGTAGTCAACGACTGCGAGCCATGTAGTGTTGCACGGCGTATCGATATTCACATTTTGTGTATTTAAAAATTGAAAGACGATTGTCAAAGAAGCCGTATCATCGTCGTCCCTTGGTACGCTTAATAGTGTAATGAGCGCAAGTTCGAGGTCTGTGCAATCGCAGTTATCGATATCTTCGACCTCTGCAATTGGAGCAGGCCAACTACTGTGGTGGCTACATTCCATAGAGCAGTGTTCTACTACCTCTGCAATTTCGTGCTCATGTCCGCCGCCTAAACAGATAGAGACAGTGTTTTGCAAACCACCAAAGACGGCTTGTACCGTAATGGCGCTTAAGAGCAAGATTGTGGTTAACTTTGGAAACATTTCTTCTTCAATATAGGTACTAGTTGGACGGGTGTCCAGTAAATCGTCAGAATTGCATTGATTACTTTCATTGCGACACTATCAAACGCAGCAACAGCTCAAAAAATTGCGTCCAATAAAAATTAAAGACACTCTCACCCCACCTTCATCCAAAGGGTACTATGAGCCACTGTATGGGGGACGGGATAAAAAATATTTAAGGTTGCTTGGAATAGTTCTGGGTTTACAGATGGTAGAATATCGCCATGAGGGAACAGAAAACGATTGTTGATGGTGTTGAGTTTGGAACTATTTTTCAATTCCAAAAGATTTTTGGCGCTATAGCAAGCTCGATGCAGCCAGCGAGGATGCTCGTTGCGTTTGGCATGGTCTTGGTATTACTCGCAACTGGTTATGTATGGGATTCAATTTCAAGCGTTGATGCGTCAACACTTGGCACTTCAACCACCCAAGAGGAAGTTAATCAACAGCGAGCGCTTGCAATTGCGCAAGCTGCAACTGCATTTGGTCACAACGCTCCCGCGGGATCTAGCGAATGGACTGTTGGAATCGCACAGTCGTATGTAGTGCAAGGGTGGCAAGATTTATTGTTCGAGGGTAACACTTCGCTAGAGGATCGCGCAGAGTATGAGAAAATCTACCTTGCCCTTGAACTCGCAAGGCCGCGAGGACCGTTTGAACAATCTTCAGCTTTTGTTTCATCCGCATGGACACGCATAGTGGACGGGGGCTTGCAACTTGACGCAGTGCAAATGTGGGGCGGTGTCGTTGCTATTGTTTGGGAATTGCCGCAGTTGCTGTGGAACGGCGGTTACCACTGGTTCATAAGTTTGTATGGGTTTTTGCTTATATATGTACTCTGCATTGGTGGTGGAGCAATTTCTCGCATGCAAGCATGTTGGTTCTCCCGAGCAGAGCAACTGCGTCTTAGCGAGGCGATTGATTTTTCAACAGATCGTTGGAGAGAATTGTTAGCAGCAGTGTTTGGCCCAGCAATGCTTGTGGCTGCGCTGACGTTAGTTTTGATGCTTATGGGTTTGTTGCTCATGAATATCCCGTGGTTAAACTTTATTGGTGGATTACTCTACGGTGTATCGCTCTTGCTAGGATTTTGTATTGCAATCATCGCAGTCGGGTACGCTGCTTGCTTTCCGATGATTGTTCCTGCAGTTGTTATTGAAAACTGCAGCGGTGGTGAAGCGATTCAGCGCTCATTTGCGTATCTGTTTTCAAAGACAATGCACTATTTTGGGTATGTCTTTGTACTGATAGTTTCGCTTGTTCTTGGGTATCTTGTAGTGCGGTTGGTAGCAAATCTAACGCTTGATATCACGGCAAATATTGTTGGCGCCGCTACCTTTAACAACTCTCTTCACGGCGCTGGCTCACTACAGATGGAAACCGTACCGATTGTTGGCATGGCGTGGTATGAGTCTGGTGCTGGGTACCTTATTGCGCTATGGGAGACAATCGTCCACGACCTTATGATTGGTTGGGTCTTTAGTGGCTTCTTTAGTACAAGCACCATGCTCTACTTGCTGATGCGAAGGGCAAGCGATGGACAAGATGCGCAAGACCTATGGTCGCACGGCATCATCCAAGGAACGAATGTCGTTGATAACGCTGAAGATTAATCAGTGAGTTCGGGCGGTTTGATTTCGAAGATAGATTGTGTTCGGAGAACTACACCGTTCTTTGAGTGCAAGTGATAGGACTGCACGTGCAGTTCTTCGTTATACCGTTGCACGTCAAGAATGCTCGATCCGTAATCGCCACTGTCTGTTCTGTATTCGACGATTTTTGCGCCAGTTTCTTTGCCGAAGTCTGTGAGCTCTTGATAACTATCGCCAAACAAATGGTCGGGGAGTAACTCAATCTGCATCGAATTAATCAGCGTTATTCGATCACCAAATTCTTGTTCATGGTCGCGTTCGCCCGCACATACAAGTGATGTTACGTGACCACGGTCTGGAAGGTCATCGGTGTTTGGAGCGATGACTTCTGTAACGCAGGTGCCTTCGTATTCAAATCGTAATACATGGGATCCCTTGATGAGCCACGCTTCAAAGTTGTACCCATTATGTTCAACGGTCACACTATCCTCTATTCCGAAGAATTCAGGATGAAGGGCAGTCCTAAAAAGGGCCACGCTGTAGGTTGGCTGTTCAATTAGTTTGTCTTGAGCTTGCATTGAAATCTCATGTCCTGAACTTGAAATCCCGTGATTCGGGAAGAAATGGTGTTGCTAACAAAAACCTAACGCGTTTTTGTCCCGCCTTTGTTTTACGTGTGCATTGTTGCCTATTTTATCTAAAAATCAACTAAAAAAACCTTATTTTCTACCAAAAAAAGCAATTCTGGCTCAAACTGTTGCCAAAAAAGGGGTTATGAATGCAAATTTATCAGGGTAATTTTGAGATAACTTCTTGCATATCTACCCAGACTTGCCCTCGAACCTCAGTTGTGTAGTTTCGCAAAAGATACGCGGGGTGGTACGTTGGTAGAACAGGTATATCGTTGTACGAATTCCACAAGCCTCGTATTTTTGTAATGCCTTGATCGGTATCAAGGATGTACTTGGTAGCGGGCGAACCGAGGGTCACAATCACATCGGGTTGAATAATTTCAATTTGTTTTTTAAGGTAAGGACCGCATGCCTGAATTTCTGTTGGTAGGGGCGTTCTGTTTTGAGGGGGTCTGCTTTTGAGAACGTTTGCGATATAAACTTCTTCACGTGTGAGTCCGATTGCTTGAATAATTTCATTGAGTTTTTGCCCAGCAGCGCCTACAAACGGTTCGCCGCATGCATCTTCTTCTGCACCGGGAGCTTCACCTATAAACATAAGCGACGCACAGGGATTTCCTGCTCCAAACACAGTTTGTGTATACCCAGTCTCCTGTGTGCAGTGTGGACACGAATCGTTATGTTCTATTTGAAGTTGTTCGAGTAACTCTTGTTGGCTTGATCCAGTAACGTTCGTTTCTACTTTGCTTACAGGTAGAAAATCAACGCCCATGAGTTTATTCGTTCGTAGGTGACGTTGTGCGATTTCGTAATCCATTGCACACATTTTAGCTGCGCTCAAGGAGAAGTGTTACTGGACCATCGTTGTTGAGTTCGATGTTCATCATTGCTCCAAATATTCCTGTTTTCACAGATACTTTATGTTCGGTTTGGAGAAGTTCACCGACCATCGTTACGAGTGGCTCTGCGATTTCTGGCTTTGCTGCACGGATAAAACTTGGCCTATTTCCTTTCGAGCAATCACCAGCAAGGGTAAATTGACTTATAAGGAGTATTTCACCATGCTTATCAAGAACAGAGCAATTCATTTTGCCTTGGTCGTCTCTGAACACCCTTAGGTTCGCTAGTTTTTTTGCAATCCACGTGGCTATGTTTTGGTCATCCCTCTCCTCAACACCAAGAAATACGCATAGGCCATTTGCGATGGATGCCTCGTACGGAGGGCTTTCTACGGTGATTTTGGCATGTGTAACGCGCTGTACAAGGGCTTTCATACAACCATTGTGACGCTTTTTGCTGATTCGTGGGGTAAAAAAAAGAACCCATCGTTTTATAAACAGACAGGTTCCGTGTGGGGGGCATGTACATCAGAACCTTCGCACCTGAATCTAAACGGTTCCACAGATTTCTCCTCTGAGACTTTTTTTTCAAAAAAGTCTCAGAGGCGATTTTTGGGCCAATAAAAGTCTCAGAGGCGATTTTTGGGCTACAAAAAGTCTCAGAGGAGAATATATGGTTTAGATTTAAAGGAGCGCCATGGCGCAGCTTGAAACGAGGGCAATCCCTTTTGGGTCGCATGCTTGTCGGTAATCAATCAGTTCAATATCTGTGGGTTGCGCTAATTTAAGGATGGCGGACATATTACCAATGGAGCACCACTGTGTTGCATTGTTGTTCCACTTCATCGCAGAGACAAACTCATCAGGATCATTTTCAATAAACTTCGACATCATTTCACGATCATGCCTCTCAACGTCAAACTTTCGTTGCTCATCGACTGCCCTAGGTTCGCCAAACTGTTGACCAACATGGCTCAGGTCCGCAGAGGCAACAAACAAGGTGGTTCCGCCAACATCGCTGAGAATAGCAGAGAGTGTTTCAACAAATTCTTGCGTTGTAGTTCGTTCTGAATCGTCCTCAATCATCTCGTGTAACGGACTTGGAATCAACGCTGCTACAACAGGGATATTCCCGAAACAGTATTGTAACCAAGGTACATGTAATTCGATGGAGTGCTCCGCTGCGTGGTCAATAAAATCAGCAGTAATAGCATTACCGAATTCGTCAACAAGAGCTTGAACTACTTGCTCATCTACTTCGCAAACACCAAGTGGGGTTGTAAAACCGATAGTCGAAAGCACGACACCATCGCCATTCCCAAAATGGTTGGTACCTAGGATGACTACGCGATCTGGTTTTTCTGCTTCGTTCCACGCATAATAAGCCGAAGCGTAATTTGGCCAGCCACGGTCGTAATCAAGATGCGGTGCAACAATCCCCCTTACTTGCTGTTCAAATTCTGGATCTTCAATTTCAGAAAACCACTTTGTCAAATTTTCTTTACAAGCATGTTCGGTTTCACCAAGTGCGCCACTGGCCCGTATGGGAAATGAACCGGCTTCGATAAAACGAGCGGTCGCTTCCGCTTCAAGTTTTTTCGCTGTCGGTCCCCAGAGTAGCCCCACAGAATCTAGTTTTTGCAACAAATCGACAAATTGTTCTGGTTTAGCATTTGTTTTCTTGCTGATATCTTCAACCGCTGTCTCACCGTCAATGAGTTGCACTGCAGCAAAGACGTTTGGTGGGAGTACGAGCGTCTCTTTTGCAAGCATAAATGGATCTCGGAGAGCGATGAACTGCTTGCCCTCTTTTTGAATCGGCCAAGCTTGAAATTGGCGAAGTGCTGGCATTAAAAGGTGTTCTGGAAGGTCCGAGAATGGCATTGGTAACTCCGTGTGGTGAAGTAGGTGGGATTAAACCGTCAAAGGGCAGTATATGCCTGAAGGAACAGCAATAATATGCCAACAATCGCGTTATACCGTATCACCGCTTGCCCTCGAGCGGTGTTCGTTTACAATACGCAATCACCATTATTTTTTAGATACCAGTTATTTGGGAACTCAAGATAGGAACCGCTCGGAAGGATAGATATGAAAAATCACATCAACAAACTCACCGCTCTACTCGCTATTTCGGCGTCAGTCACCCTTCTTAGTTGCGGACAGCCTCAAAGTGAAGCAACAGCAGAAGCGAAAGCACCAGTAGCGGCACAGACTGAATCGGAAGCAAAACCCGAACAGGCGAAAGCCCAAAATCCTTCTGTTAAGCCAGAACTTAAACCAGACCATCCAGCCTCGGACCATCCGACCAAGGACAAGCCTCGAAAAGGCGACTCCTCTGGAGTCAATGCACCACCAAAAATACCAGCGAGTTTATCGAGCGGGGCTGCAAATAAAGCGAATCAACCTACAGACCCAGAACCCCTCAAATCGCAAGTTATCGTAGCAATTCCGGCAACGCTCGATCTTGGAAAGTTTTCAACAAGCGAAAAAGGTACTGGTTCAGTAGCATTGAAAAACACCGGCGACGAAGCTGTGACTATTACAAGAGCAAAAGCAAGTTGTGGTTGCACGACTTCAGACTTTAAAAACGGTACGGTGTTACAACCGGGTGAATCTACAGAAATCAGCGTGACGATGGATGGCAAGGGCCGCGCTCGTAAAATGTCTAAGACTGTAACGTTTACAATCGAGGGCTACCCCGCTGTAAGGTTACCAGTTGTTGCAGAAACGATTTCCTACGTATCAATAGACATTGATCCAGTTACCATTAATGAAGAAACTGGTACAACTATAATCACGTTGAATTCCGTCGATGACCAACCTTTTAAGGTAACTTCGATTCTTCCAGCAATTGCAGATTTACCAGAAGAATCATCTTCAACGCACGAACTGGTCCTCGAATGGGATGCCTTCTGGGATGTTGTCCGAACAACAAAAATGACAATTCGGCTAGACCACCCTTTGTGCAAGGAAATCACGACCAATGTCAGGCTCACAGCAGAGCAGCGACAGAGGTTGAACGCGATTATTTCTGATCGGCGTTCTGGCGATGAACTCCCAACTAAAGACCCAAGTAGACCTCTAACAGGCGATCAACTCGCTCGGTATATTAAAGGTGGACGAGGCTCAAAAGTATTGGAATATATTGATAGCGGTCTTGGTAAGTTCAACGCAACTGACAAAGCTGGTGTTACACTTTTGAGTGCTGCTGCTGAAGCTGGGGATGTTGAAACAACAGTTGGCCTACTTAAGTTGGGCGCACAAGTTGAACGTGTAGATCGCGTGAACCGCACACCAATCATGTACGCAGCACGTTCGAAGAATCCTGAAACAATCCAGATTCTTTTAGATGCTGGTGCTGATATTCAAGCGAGAGATCGACTTGGTAATACACCGCTATCTTGGGCATCCGGTTTTGGGACTTCAAGTGGCGTGCAAGTGTTGATTGACGCCGGCGCGGATGCAAATACCGTCGATACGGTTCTGGGGTACACGCCACTACTTTGGGCAGCTGGATTTGGCG
>JACKQG010001318.1_pt2 | contig 14129 bp, 14 predicted proteins | sample 8237621 | NCBI WGS metagenome assembly JACKQG01 (sample SAMN15677084, study PRJNA649215) | marine metagenome | biome: marine; feature: Black Sea; material: saline water; isolation source: suspended particulate matter (SPM) from the Black Sea western gyre | collected 2013-06-09/2013-06-10 | depth...
ATTTAGACATTTAGACATTTAGACATTTAGACATTTAGATATTTAGACATTTAGATATTTAGACATTTAGATATTTAGATATTTAGACATTTAGACATTTAGACATTTAGACATTTAGACATTTAGACATTTAGACATTTAGATATTTAGACATTTAGACATTTAGATATTTAGATATTTAGATATTTAGGTGTTTAGATATTTAGGTGTTTAGTTTTTACATACGAAATACTCCAAATTTATGGTCAGGAATTGGTGCATTGAGCGACATTGCAATTGATAATCCGAGAATTTTTCTCGTATCCAAAGGGTCAATAATTCCATCATCCCACAATTTTGCTGTGGAGTAATATGCGCTTGATTCATTCTGATATTTTTCCAATATAGGTTTCCGTATCGCTTCTATTTCTTCTTTGGAAAGTTTCTTACCTTGTCTGGTTAAAGCTCTGACTTTTACATCTGTCAACACCCCTGCAGCTTGTTCGCCACCCATAACACAAATCTTTGCAGTAGGCCACATCCACAAAAGGCGTGGACCATAAGCACGACCGCACATACCATAATTACCAGCTCCATAAGAACCTCCAATAATAATTGTAAATTTGGGAACCTGAGCATTAGCCACAGCATGAACTAATTTTGCACCATCTTTTGCAATACCCTGGTGTTCAAATCGCTTTCCAACAATAAATCCAGTGATATTCTGCAAAAATAAAAGAGGGATCTTCCTTATGGAACACATAGTCACAAAATGAGCACCTTTTTGAGAGGACTCCGAAAACAAAACTCCATTATTTGCCAGGATTCCGATCGGATAACCCATAATTCTCGCAAATCCGCAAATCAATGTCTGACCATAAAGTTCCTTAAATTCGTGAAATTCACTACGGTCAACTATCCGTGCAATAACTTCTCGCATATCGAATGACTTTTTAAGATCTTTTGGAATAATCCCATACAGTTCTTTGGGATCATACTCGGGGTCTTCTGGTTGTGAGCGTTCTAATGGATATTTTTGTGAGGATGATAGATTTTCTACAATATTTCTTGTTATTTCAATAGCATGTTCATCATTTTCAGCATAATGGTCTGCAACTCCGGAAATTCGGCAATGAACATCAGCTCCACCGAGTTCCTCTTCGGTTACAACTTCTCCTGTTGCAGCTTTTACGAGTGGAGGTCCTCCAATATAAATTGTTGCACCCTTTGCAATAACGACTTCGTCACTCATCGCAGGTTGGTAAGCACCTCCAGCAGTGCAGAAACCAACTACAACAGAAATTTGTGGGATATTCATAGCAGACATTTGTGCCTGATTAAAGAAAATTCTACCAAAATGCTCTTTATCGGGAAATGTTCCAACCTGGAGAGGTAAGAAAATTCCACCGGAATCTACAAGATAAATACAGGGGAGTTTATTTTCAAGTGCAATTTCCTGTGCCCGAAGATGTTTTTTAATTGTTTCTGGAATATAGGTTCCACCTTTAACTGTTGCATCGTGGGCAATGACCATAACTTCCCGGTTTTTCACAATTCCAATCCCGGTAATTATTGCAGCAGAAGGATGCTGGTTTTTATACATATCCCAAGCAGCTAAAGGACTTAATTCCAGAAATGGTGTATCAGGATCGAGAAGCAATCTCAAGCGTTCACGAACAAAATGTTTCCCTCTTTTTTTATGCTTTTCGTGCATATAATCAGGACCACCTTTTCTAATTAAAGAAAGACGATCCTTCAAATTCTTAACAGCTTCTTCCATTGATTTTGTGTTATCTTTGAAAGATTGGCTGTTCGTGTTTACTTTGGATTCGATTTTATACATAATCTTTTTTCCAATTCAAAATTCTTCGTATGTACATTGCAATAATTTTCTGCTAAAAACAAATTTCTCCTGCAAGACTACTTAAGTTAAACCAGCACTGCTTTATAGCCATAGCAGATTATTCCTGTTTTTCCTTCTTCTTGGATTTTCCTGAACACAAGTTTTACAGAATTTCCGATTTCTAAATCTTCAGGTTTGCAATCAACAACTTGAGTTGTTATTTTCACTCCATTTTCAAGTTCTACAATTGCAATTGCATAAGGAACTTCTGCTTCAAACTGTTGAGGTGCAACTCTAATAATTGTAAATGTAATGATTTTTCCATTTTCGGGTAATATTACTTTCTCAAAATTTTTTGAACCGCACTCTGGACAGATTAATCTTGGTGGGAATAATATTTTTCCGCATTTCTTGCATTTCTCTGCTTCTAATCTGTATCTTTGCGGTATCTCTCTATGATATCTTGGTGATGGCATTTATCCTCCTTAAAATAAATTTCTAAAATTCTAAATAACTAAACTTCTAAACAAATTCCAAAAATCCAAAATATCTAAATAACTAAACAAAATCCAAAATTCCAAAATATCTAAATTTCTAAAAAAATTGAAACCAAAAAATAACTTAATTTTAGCATTTTAGTCATTTAGTTTTTTAGCATTTTAGTCATTTAGTTTTTTAGCATTTTAGTCATTTAGTTTTTTAGTCATTTAGTATTTTAGAAATTTAGTGTTTTAGACATTTATAGATTATTGTTGATAAGATTTTTATCAATTCCAACGCTTCATCCAAAAGTGGTTGAACCATCTCTTTTGGTAATAATTTCCTATCGACAATTAGTCTCAACCAATATCTCGATTCTTTGCATTCCTTGAAAGAAATATCGACTCTATAAACGAAGTCATTTAAAGTTAGAGAACCATCAGCTTCTTCGAGATTTGCCCCAACTGACGAACCAGCTTTTAGCAATTGTCTTTTAATGGTCCTTGCTTCATCAGTATTTTGTAACTTTGAACATAATTCGAATATTCTTAAAGCGAATTTATATGTTCTTTCCCTAAGTTCCTTGCTGATACTGAACTTCTTTTGTAAATTCTTGCTCATTCTCTTTTTCTATTTTTTTAGTATTTTAGTCATTTAGTTATTTAGTCATTTAGCTTTTTAGTCATTTAGCTTTTTCAGTATGTGAACTACTGAAGAAGCACCTGAACCACCCATATTCTGTGCTAACCCTATTTTTGCATTTTTGATTTGTCTTTTGCCTGCGCTTCCTCGCAACTGTTCCACGATTTCAATTGCTTGTGCCGCTCCTGTTGCACCAACTGGATGTCCTTTTGATTTCAATCCACCGGAAGTGTTGACCGGAATTTTCCCATCTAATGCAGTGTTTCCGTCTTCAACGAATTTTCCACTTTTTCCTTTTTCACAAAAACCGAGTTCTTCCATTATGCAAAGCTCTGCGATTGTAAAGCAATCGTGAACTTCAGCAACATCAATATCTGATGGTTTCATTCCGGCTTTTTTGTAGGCTTTTTCTGCTGAAACTTTCACTGCATTCAAAGTTGTTATGTCCTTACGTTGATGCAAAGCTAATGCATCTGTTGCAGCTTCGGATGCAATAATTTTGATAATAGGTTTATTTAGCTTCCTTGCTATTTCCAAAGGCGCTAAAATGAGACATGCTCCGCCATCAGACACAGGAGAGCAGTCCAGAATCGTGAGTGGGTCAGCAACCAAAGTTGCATTCATCACTTGTTCCAATGTAACTTTTCTTTGGAATTGAGCATTCGGATTCATTGAGCCATTATAATGATTTTTTACAGATACTTGGGCAAGTTGCTGGCGGGTAGTTCCATATTTATGCATATGTGCTTGAGCTATCAAAGCATAAAGTCCTGGAAATGTAATTCCTTGATAAACCTCATATTCTTGGTCTGCAGCTGTGGAAAGGGCATAAGTGGCATCCGCACCATCGTTCATTTTTTCCACTCCACCAACTAACACAATATCGCTGTTTCCTGAAGCGATATCAAGAATACCCTGATGAATAGCCATTCCACCAGAGCAACAAGCAGATTCTACCCGTAAAGCAGGAATGGGAGCAACTCCCAAATAATCTGCCATCAAGGCTCCAACATGCTCTTGACCTACAAAAAGCCCGGAGGTCATTGTGCCAACATACATTGAATCTATGTGGTCAACCCCTGCATCGTCAATTGCTTTTAAACCTGCTTCAACAAAAATATCTCGGAATGATTTTGTCCAAAGTTCACCGAACTTGGTCATTCCACAACCAATTATACATACTTCACGCATTTTTCATCTCCTATTCAATTTTTTAGCCACAAAGGCATAAAGATAAAAGTCCAAAAATCACAAAATTCTAAAATCATAAAAAACCCATCTTTGTGTCTTCGTATCTTGGTGGTTGCATTTTTAAGTGCTTTGCTTTTCACTCTCTTAAAATATCCACGCAAAGATAACGAAGTTAAAAATTAAATCACCAAATCTCCAAATCAATAAATCACCAAATCCATTTATTTTTGTGTCTTTGTGTCTTGGTGGTTGCGTTTTATTCGTTCATAATGATCTTTTCACGGAATTTAGCATACTGACCGTAATCCAGATAGATTGGGTTATCTGCGAGCATTTCTCGGACCTTTTCTGCTTTATCTCTTACCTCATTAATTTTTTCAGTTACTTTGAAGACAAAAGCATCACTTCCTGCACCGGAACCAAAAGAGACCAGTAAAATTAAATCACCTGGTTTTGCAATATCCAGGGTAGCGGAAAAACCTGTGGGAGAAGAACCTGAATAGGTATTTCCCATTAAATTTACAACCCAGCCGGGTTTCATCTGTTCATTTGTGAAACCGAGTTTTTTTCCAACTCGCAACGGAAATTTTCCGTTCGGCATATGAAAAACAGCATAAGTAAAATCAGACGGTAAATATCCACTCTTTTTCAAAATCGCTTTTGCAGCGCTCTGAACATGCTTAAAATATGCAGGGTCACCAGTAAATCTTCCTCCGTGATGAGGATAAAATGCGCCTTCTCTTCGCCAGAAATCTGGTGTATCCGTTGTGAAGGAGTGAGTGAATAACAATTCTGCAAGAATATTTTCTTTGCCAAAAATAAATGCAGAACCTCCAGCAGAAGCGGAGAATTCCAACGCATCATTTGGTGCACCTTGAGAGGTGTCTGCTCCGATACCCATAGCATATTTCACTACTCCTGCTTTGACTAACGAATATGAGACGAACATCGCCTCTGTTCCTGCTTTACAGGCGAATTCAAAATCTGATGTATGAAAATCAGGAACAATGCCAAGAGCTTCTCCTACAACAGTTCCCGAAGGTTTCACTGCATAAGGATGTGATTCAGAACCGATATACAAAGCACCGATTTCTTTTGGGTTTATGCCAGCCCTTTTCAAAGCGTTTTTTGCTGCTGCAACTGAGATTGTAATCGTATCTTCATCCAAACCGGGAACGGTTTTTTGTTGGAGAAGCAATCCTCTTTTGATTGTCTCAGCATTCTTGCCCCATTGATGAGCAATCTCTTCTGCTTTAATTCGGTATCGCGGAACATACGAGCCATATCCGATAATTCCAACCATTTATACCTCCTTGTTTTAAAATCCAAAATTACTAAATTACTAAATATTTCTTTCTCTGTTTTTCTCAATAATTCTCTATTTACATCAATGAATTCAGTTTACATCAATGATTCAGACTATCTCAATGAACTCAGTTTACCTCAATGACAATAATTTTCTATTTTTTGCTTCATCTTCAAGCATCTGACGAAAATCAGGATGTGCAATATTGATAAGTGCTTCTGCACGCTGACGCAAGTTTTTTCCATGAAGATATGCAATACCACACTCAGTAACTACATAATGAACATCTGCTCGTGTAGTTACCACTCCAGCACCAACCTTTAGAGTTGGTACAATTTTAGAAAATTTTCCATTCTTTGTAGTGGAAGGCAGAGCAATAATTGGTTTTCCACCTTTTGATTGAGCAGCACCCCGGATAAAATCAACCTGACCACCAAAGCCGGAATAAATTCTGGTACCAATAGAATCTGAACAAACCTGACCCGTTAAATCTACCTCAATTGCAGAATTTATTGCAACCATTTTTTCATTCTGAGAAACGATAAAGGGTTGATTTGTATAATTCACAGGATGCGTTTCAAAGATTGGATTGTTATCAATGAAATCGTATACGTTTTTTGAACCAAAAAAGAATGTTGCCACCGCTTTATAGGGATGGAGTGTCTTTTTTGCACCAGTGATAATTCCTGCTTCCATTGCCTCTATAACACCATCAGAAACCATTTCAGTGTGAATTCCAAGGTCTTTTTTATCAAACATTGCTTTTAATGCAGCATTAGGGATACCACCTATACCCAATTGCAAAGTTGAGCCGTCTTCAACTAAACCGGCAACATAAGAGCCAATCTTCTTTTCAATCTCTGTAAATGGAACTGACTCTAATTGCGGAAGTTCTTCGGAAATTTCAACAACCTTTGATACTCGCGAAACATGGATAAACGAATCACCTAATGTCCGTGGCATTTTATCATTTACTTGGGCAACCACAATCTTTGCAGTTTCAGTAGCAGCTTTTGAAGCAAGACATTCTACTCCAAAACTCATAAATCCGTGTTCATCAGGTGGAGATAGATGTAAAAAAGCAACATCTATTGGCAACTGTCCTGAATAAAAAAGGTTAGGAATTTCATAAAGAAAGATGGGGATATAATCTGCTCTACCTTCATTAACAGCTGCTCTGTCGCCCGGACCAACGAAAAGTGAATTGTGTCTGAAATGCCTCTCCATTCCAGGTTTTGATAATGGGTCATCTCCCAGTAAAAGAACATGAGTTATCTCAACATTTTGCAATTCATCTTTTCTTCTGGCTAATGCTTCAGTCAATTTGAACGGAGTGGCTGCGTTTCCACTAACATATACACGGTCGTTGTTTTTAACTACTGACACTGCTTCTTCAATAGAACATCTTTTCTGTTTGTAATTATCAAACCAGCCCATTATAAGAACTCCTTTCTTATCTTACCTTTTTCTGCATAGATTCCTCTATTAAGGTCTGAATTCCCACGAACTGTCTGTTCAAATCCAGATTGAGTTATCATCCTGAGATATTTAAAAATACTTGAAGTTATAGCATGAGTAGCTGTTCGGGCTACCAGAGTAGTTGCATTTGGCATACAGAAGTGTATTACATTATCAATTGTGTAAATAAATTTTCCGCTGGGTGAAATCTTTGCTGTTTCAATCGATCCTCCCTGATCAATATCAAAATCAATAATTACTGTCCCACTTCGCATTGTTTTAACCATCTCCTTTGTTACAAGAATGGGAGTCCTTTTTCCACGGACTAAAACTGCACCAATTAAAACATCAGCAAATTTAACCAACTTTTCAATGCTATATCTGCTAGCAAAAATTGTAGTTACCCGAGTTCCACGCGTATGACAAGCTAATTCTTCCATTTTATCACGATTAATATCCAACACATATACATTGGCTCCTATACCAGCAAAACTCTTTGCAGAGTTGCAACCTAATGTGCCACCTCCAAGAATTACAACCTCTGCAGGTGGAATTCCAGGGATGCCACCAAGTAAAATACCACGACCACCGTGTGAAGATTCCAATAATCTTGCAGCTAACTGAACAGATAGTTTCCCAGCAATTTCACTCATCGGTATTACGATGGGTAATCTGCCATCATCTTTTTGAATTATTTCATATCCCACTAAAGTGACTTTCTTCTCTTTTATAGTTTGTATAAATTCCTTGCCTGCTGTTAGTAAATGCACAAATCCCATTATTATCTGCCCTTCTTTTATGAAGGAATATTCTTCCTGTTGAGGTCTACGAACTTTCAGAACAATATCTGCTCTACGATATGCTTCCTCTTTTGAGTATACAATTATTCCACCTGCTTTTTTGTAGTGTTCATCAGAAAAACCTGCTCTTTCACCTGCTTTGCTTTCAATGTAAACCTTTGCACCATACAAAACTAATTCTTTCACACCCATTGGTGATAAGCCCACTCTTAATTCAGGGGTCTCCTTAAAAGGTGGTAATTCCTTTGGGATTCCAAAATTCATTATACCTCCTATTTTATTTTCGTATTTTTAAACTTGTTTTGTAAGATAATAGTCATATCACCAGTTGCGTATTAATCACACTATAAATTGAGAGACTCAAAAAGAAAATCTGCTCTATTTTCATTATTATGGATAATTATATTTCTTCTAAATTTATTATATTCAAATCTTTAATATTCTCAAAATGTTTCACATTTTTAGTAATAATTGGCAGTTCATTTTCAAAACAAATGACACCAATTATTAAGGGGGTGTAATAGAACGACTTATCCAAATCTCATCCGTCGGCTCCGAGACGGAGTCCAGATTAATCGGGTCTGGCTGACTGCCCAATGGGAAGATGTGGAAAACAAATATGCAAGTTATTTTATTACACCCCCTAAATCTGCCATACCAACATTTTTATTTTCTTTTCTTAATTTAAATGAATGTTCACCAATTTTTCGTAATATAGTATTTTCCAATGGTAAAATCTCTAAGAAGTTCAATAATTTTTTTATCTCTAATTTTTCTTTTTCTTCTTTTGCACCAGCATAAATTTCAATTACATTTATTGCGGTTGTATAAACTTTGTAACCTTTTAGAAATAAATGGAATAAAATTGTTTGTTCTTTTTTTGAAATATTTGAAGCTCGTAAATATTCAACTAAAATATTAGTATCCACAACAACTTTCTTTAAATTCTCCATTCATTCATTTCCTCTCTAATCTTTTCAAATTCAGTGTCTATATCTGAATCTTCAAAAATACTGCCTAATGTTAAAAATTCTATTGCTTTTTCTTTTGGCCAATTCTGTTTTTTCATTAATTCTAAAACGAACTTTTCATTTTCTTTTAATTGATTTTGATCTGAAATATATTTTTTTTCTCTTGTAACCATATCTTTTATAGCAAGTTCAAGATTACCAAAAAAATTAACTATCTCATTAAATTCTTTTTCAATAAATTTGTTTTTAACTTCAATATTTAACATAATTTTCTCCTTAATTTTTTTGAAACTTTTAATATTTTAACACATTTCATTCAATTTCATGTCAAGTTTTCAAACTTCTTTTTAAGGATCTCATTATCCTATTTCAAATTTATCGGTTTTTCATAGAAATTGGGTTAAATTGAACAACATTCTTTCATAATACATATTTATTCAATCTCTAAAAGAATATCTTTACTATTAACTGTCTGTCCTTTTTGTACAAATACTTTTTTCACAATTCCATTTCTTGGGGCATTCATTTCGTTCTGCATCTTCATTGCTTCAACTACAATAAGACCTTGACCTGCAGTTACTGATTCACCTTCATTTACCTCAACCTCAATGACCAATCCCGACATTGGGGCTGTAATTGTTAACTCCTTTTTATGAATTGCATCTGGGCTCGCCTTGATTAGTTTCTGAATTTGCTCATCAATAATTTCAGTAATATACTCTTCACCGTTAACTAAAATCCTATTATCAGAATCATAGAAAATATTATATGGTCTATTATCAATAAATAATGTTAGTTTAGAAGCATTATTTCCAGCAACAATTTCAGTATGAAATTCTTTGTCATCTAAAAGTATTTTCCAGTCACTGCTTTCTTCTTTTATATTAACTTTATATTTCTTATCATCAACTTTAACGATATATGCCATTTCAGTTTTTCCTTAATATTGACTGGCGTGCTGCCATTTTCCAAGGACTACTTTCCGATTTCTTCTTTTTTATCACAGCAGTTTGATGTTCTTTTAATGTTTTCCCAATTACTGCGGCGATTGCTGCAACCTCATGATTTTTTTTCCTGTATTCAATCTTGCCCACAACCTTGTCAATAAATGTAGTATTATAATTGCCGTCAACAAATTTCGTATTCTCCATAACAAGAAGATGAAATTGTATGGATGTCTTTATTCCTCTTATCTGATATTCGTGGAGTGCTCTTTTCATTCTGGAAATTGCTTCTTTTCTTGTTGGTGCCCAGACCAGCAATTTTGCAATCAATGGGTCATAAAAGATAGGCACTTCAAAGCCCTCATATATTCCACTTTCAACTCGCACTCCAGGACCGCCAGGTTCAATAAGTTCAGTGATTTTTCCTGTTGAAGGCACAAAATTATTCTCTGGGTCTTCAGCTGAAATTCGGCATTCAATTGCAGAACCGTTTAATTCAATATCATTTTGTTTTAATACCAATTTCTCACCAGAAGCAATTTTTAACTGTTCTTTCACAATATCAATTCCTGTAACCAATTCAGTAACAGGATGTTCAACTTGCAGACGAGTGTTCATTTCCAGGAAATAGAAATTTCTATCTTTATCAACCATAAACTCCACAGTTCCAGCATTTGTATAATTTGAAACCTTAACTGCCTGGACTGCTGCATTACCCATTTTTTTCCGCATCTCATCAGTCATAATTGGAGAAGGAGATTCTTCAATCAGTTTCTGGTGTCGACGCTGCACAGAACACTCTCTTTCGCCAAGATGGATTACATTTCCATAATTATCAGCGAGAATTTGAAATTCAATATGTCTTGGAGATTCAAGGAATTTTTCTATGAAAACAGCAGGGTTACCAAAGGCAGATTTCGCTTCGTTTCTTGCCTGTTTTATTGCACCAGCCAATTCACTCTTATCCCTTACAACTCGCATTCCCTTTCCGCCACCTCCACCTGCGGCTTTTATCAAAACTGGAAAACCTATTTCTTGTGCAATTCCTATTGCTTCTTCATCCCGACCTTCCTTCACTTCATCTTCTCCACCTGGGATTACAGGAATACCAGCTTTGGTCATTGTTTTCTTGGAAGCAATCTTATCGCCAAGTAATTCAATTGCTTTTGAGTTTGGACCAATAAAAATAATATTATTTTTCTCACATTCTCTTGCAAATTCTGTATTTTCAGCCAGAAATCCGTATCCAGGATGAATTGCATCTACTTTTGCTCTTTTGGCAATTTCAATAATTTTTGCTATTCTTAAATAACTTTCTGTCGCAGGTGCCTTACCTATGTAATAGACCTCATCTGCATAGCGGGTATGTAGTGCAGTTTTGTCAGCATCAGAATAGATAGTTGCAGAAGTAATCCCCATTTCTTTGCAAGCCCTCAGTATTCTGACAGCGATTTCTCCACGATTTGCGACAAGAATCTTCTTAAACATTGTCTTCCTTTTCAAACTTCAATTCTTCCTGTGTAGCTTCTCTTACAAAGGATAGTTGCTGATCTATTGGTGATTTATATCCATTTATAACCTTAGCCGACTCTGTGTGTGGAATTGCAATTTTTGCACCTTTGCTTTCAAGAAAGATATTAACAGTTTTACGATTAAATCCAGGAATGCCGAGTTTGTGAAGGTCTTTGCATTCATCACTATCAGTAGTAAAAACAGGTATATTTGTTTTAGATATCTTATTTGCTATTGTATAAGTTTTTGACCCTTTTGGTGCGTATGGAATAAAAACAATATCTGCAAGAACACAAGTTATCCAGCTCCTTTCCATTATATTTTTTCGCAACTGTCTTGTCTCATCTGGATTGCTGATAGAAAGCATTAACATCTCACCATTTTTAGCTCTTCTGAAATATTCATCCCTTTCAGGAAATTCGTGCAAGGGTGGATAAAACCTATCCAGTAGAAATGAGTCAAATGTCTCAACTGCCAAGCCTTTGGCTGAAAAAAGTGTGGTTGTGGCATTCTCCCTGAATAGACTCAATCTAAAAATCTCAGTCTCTATTACTGAATACCAGCCACCAATGTAATTCATCTGGTATTCTCTTATTGTGAAAAGAACCTGGTTTGTCTCCAATAATGTATTACCTGTACCTTTATCTGAGCAAAGCACAGCCATTGTAAAATGGTCAAGGAGTTCCAACTGACCGTTATAATAAATTTTATCAGGACATTTATCACCCAACCTTTTAATAAGTTTTTGTGGATATTTAGAATCGCTCGGAGTTATTATTTTATATTCCATAGTTTTTTCACCACCAAGTTTATTTTATTTTCCACGCTTTCTATACTTTTACCCTTTTTAACCAAATTATGTGCTTTTTCTGAAAGTTCTGCAAGCTTTTTATGAATTTCATTATCATTATTAAATTTCGGAATGGCAAAATTATTCATAATAGATGGGGTTCCAAATCCCCTACCAGCAGCTGAAAAACTCTTTATAAAGTCATTAACAATCTCTGAATTTAATATAGCACAAAGATAATGGGATTCATCTTTTCTATCCAATGCAAAAAATGCTGTTGTCTCTGTAGAAATTATAGATTTTATACTGAAATCAGTTTTAATTTTTGATAATACAACCGCAGACATCTTTGCCGTCATTCGTTTCCACACCACTCGATATTTGGCGAAAGTATATCTTCCCACACCAAATATTGCATAGAACTCAGTTTTTTCTGCTAATTCTTTTAATGGTTTTGAGCCTCGTGAATGTAAAATTTTTTCAAATTGTTTCAAGTATGCATAAGTCAAAGGTGCATTTTGAAACATCCAATCTTTACTATAAGGTTTTTGTGTTTTTGGATTCTGAGGTACTAATAGACAAAAATTATTTTTTATTCCAAATTTTAAAATATCAGCACCACATATTGCTGGGAATATCAGATTGGATTCTATAGATTGTGAAACAGATTTTATCTTCCACTTTCCTCTCCCATACATATTTTCAATAACAACAAGTCTATCTGGTCGCACTTCTTTAACATTTAACCAAAATACTCCATAAGGTGATGCATATATCCCACTATAAGCTCTATATGGATTTTTACCTTTCAGTTGTGAATACATCTTCAGGTCAGATTTCTTAGCAGTTTGCCATGATGAAGATAATTTATCTGGATTAATTGGTATTGCCTGCATCTTTTTTATTTCACAATTTGCTTTTACTTTATCAAGGTGCCAATTAGTTGGGATTCGACCTATTCCTGACTTTCTTGTCCATTTAGTAACTTTAACAGGATATATAGTTTTCTCCCCTTTTTTCATAAAAAATATAGATGTTTTATTAGCAGATTGGAAAGGTTTTAAATCTACCATATCTTCCATACTTAAAACTTTAAGTGGAACTTGCTTATCCTTTAATTCAAATTGTCGGAATCCTTCACCTGCTCCTTTTGATTTAAAGACCTCCATAGTAATTACAAATCCCAGAATTCCTTTATCTTTTAAATAATTATCTGCACAGGTATGCGTAAATAACATAGAGAAATCTTTTTTCCCACCACCTAATCTTGCTGCATACCCTTTTAGTGAGAACAACCCATAATTCTGCCATAATTTAAGTGTTCTTTCTCTGTAATCATCTGAAAGATAATCCCATCTAACCCATGGTGGATTGCCAATCACAAAGTCAAATTTGCCAAGATATACAGGAGCAAATGCATTTTTTATATATCGGGACCATATTCCATTTTCACCATTATCATCTAATTCTTTTATACTTTTGTAAACATCAACAAGAAGGGATGTCTCTTTTTCAGGCAGATTAAATTCTGTTTTTACTTTATTTTTAAAGATTTCTGGCATAACTTTTCCTCTTAAGGCATTATCCATCATTGAAGTAAATTTATCAATATGTGATTTCGCCTTCATTGAAACAGGAAAAGTGTAGTTAGCTTTTGTCGTAGTAAAAATTATTGTATCTTTAAATTGTAGTTCTCCTTCTTCCACATATCGGCTTGGAGTAAGGATAGAATCACAGAGATAGATTGGAATGGAGATTGGTCGTATTAATGGAATGAACCTTGAAAAGGCAATTAAATAATTAGTCCTTGCTGACAATACTGCAATTGGATTTAAGTCAAAACCTGCAATATTTTCAAGTATATGTCGTGCTACGGTTTTCCCATTACTTTTGTTATGTCTTATAGTTCGGTTAATTGCTTGAACTAAAAAGGTGCCTGAACCACAAGCAGGGTCAAGAAAACGAGTTCCTATCTTTCCTTTATATCCACTCTTATCTACTACATAACCAGCTAGCCAGTCAGGTGTATAATATTCTCCTAAATCATGTCTCAATTTACGAGGAACAAGGAGTTCATATAGTCGTTGAAGCAAGTCTCTTGTCCATTCTGGTTCAAGAATTGGGGTTGCTGGCTCAAAATCAGAAAGTGTATTTACAATACCCCGAAAAATATTTGCGATATGTGGACTCCATCCATCAAGATACCATGAGAA
>JACKQG010005390.1_pt1 | contig 14122 bp, 11 predicted proteins | sample 8237621 | NCBI WGS metagenome assembly JACKQG01 (sample SAMN15677084, study PRJNA649215) | marine metagenome | biome: marine; feature: Black Sea; material: saline water; isolation source: suspended particulate matter (SPM) from the Black Sea western gyre | collected 2013-06-09/2013-06-10 | depth...
GCAGGAGGAGCGAGATGGAGCCGAAGAACAACTGCTCGTGGGCCAGGCCAAGTTCGAGACTGCCCACATGTCGCTGGAGGTGGTCAACACGAACTCCGAGGAGGATCAGAAAAAGGCAGCGGCAGAGGTCGCGCGAGCCAAGGCGGCCAAGATCAGCGCAGAAACTCGGCTGGCCTATGCCACCATCACCGCACCGATTTCCGGGGTGATCGGTTCCGTTTCGACTCAGGAAGGCGAGACCGTGGCCGCAGGACTGAACGCTCCGACATTCGTCACGATTGTGGATCTCTCTCGCCTTCAAGTGGATGCCTATGTGGACGAAGTGGACATCGGAAAGATCGAGGTCGGCCAGGAAGCCGTTTTCGTGGTGGAAGCCTTCCCCGTTAAGGAGTTTCAGGGAAAGGTGATGGCGATCTATCCCAAGGCCATCATCCAGGACAATGTTGTCAAATACGTCGCCGCCATTGAAATCAAGAGCGAGTACGAAGGCTTCCTCCGGCCCGAGATGACCACCACCGTCGAAATCCTGCTGGAACCAAGGAGTGTTTTGGCAATTCCATCAAAGGCCGTGAAACGCGATAGCGGCCGCAATGTCGTCTATGTTCCCGGCGAAAACGGGCCTGAGATTCGTGAAGTCAAAATAGGCTGGAAATCCGGCTCGTGGGCCGAAGTCGTGTCAGGCCTGGCAGAGGGCCAAGAGGTCCTGCTGGACGTACCGGACCAAGAACAAGGAAATGGAAATGGCTAAACAAACGAAAATCATACGCGAGGCTTGCGTAGCCCTGGCGTCGCACAAACTGCGAACTTTCCTGATGATGATCAGTATCGTCATCGGTATCGCCTCGTTGACGGCTGTGATCTGTATTGGTCAGGGGACCAAAGCAGAGATCATGGGACGAGTCGGGAAGCACGGAAACGACATGATTATGGTCCGCCCAGGCGGAACCATGCAGGTGTTCGCGCCCGACAAGGACCGCGCCCTCGTCTCGTTGAAGCCGGAGGACACCGCGACCATCGAAGAAAGGCTGTCGAATATCCGGCGCATCGCATCGGTCCAGAACGAGCGCAATTGGGACGTCTCATACAAGGACAAAACGGTCAAACAGCGCATCTTCGGTGTCGAGCCCGAATGGGCGAATATCCGGCGTTCCGACGGTATTCACCTCGGCCGAGCACTTGAGGAGGGGGACGAACAAGGGGCCGCCCGCGTCGGCGTGTTGGGTTGGATCACTTGGAAAGAACTGTTCGGTGACGAGGATCCGGTGGGAGCCACCATTCGCGTCGGCGATAATCCTTTTGAGGTGGTCGGCGTGTTTCCCGAACTTGGAGCTGCCGCCGGAAAGGACGACTGGGACTTTCGCGTCGTCGTCCCCAAGTCGACTTCGACGAAGCGGCTGTTCGGGAGACCCCATTTGGAGCAAATCGTCATTCAAGTCCAAGACGCTGAAAAGCTGCACGAAACGGCCGAGCAAGTCAGGGCCGTACTGCGTGAAAACCACGGCCTTGCCCCTGACGCCGAAGACGACTTCTTCGTCCGCGAGCCGAAACACATCGCAGACGCAGCGCTCAGTACGTCGAAGACGCTGAACAACTTGCTGTACGCCACTACCGGAATCGCGCTGTTGATCGGCGGAATCGTGATCATGAATATCATGCTGCTGTCCGTATCGGAACGCGCTCGTGAAATTGGACTCCGGCGGGCCCTGGGCGCACGCCGGCGCGACATCCTCGGACAGTTCCTGACCGAGGCGCTGGCCGTGACGCTGGCTGGAGGCGTCGTGGGCGTCGCCTGCGGAGTGGCGGCGTCTGTCCTGTTGGCCGAACACGTCAAGATTACGGGCGTTTCGTTGGCCGTCTCGATCGTATCGTGCAGCGCCGTGGCGTTGCTGTTCGGCCTGTACCCAGCGCGTAAGGCCGCCGCCGTCGACCCGGTCGTAGCCATGCGGGAAGCCAAAATGTAAGGGAAAGCCAATGATCGAAGTTGAAGATCTTGTCAAAACGTATACGAAGGGCAACGTCGAGACGGAAGTGCTGAAAGGCGTGTCGTTTCGAATCGAGGAGAAGGAGTTCGTCAGTATCATGGGCCCGTCTGGCACCGGAAAGTCCACGCTGATGAACATTCTGGGAGCGATGGACAAGCCCACCAGCGGTCGCTATTCGCTCGACGGCGTAGACGTAGCCACGCTGGACGACGACGACCTGTCGCTGCTGCGTAATCGCAGCATCGGGTTCGTCTTTCAGCAGTTTCATCTACTCGACCGAGCGACTGTTTTGCGCAACGTGATGCTTCCTCTGGTCTACGAAGACGAGGATTCGGGGGATGCCCGTGCACGTGCCGAAGACGTGATCGAAGCCGTTGGCCTCGGCGAGCGCATACACTATCGGCCAACCGAGCTATCGGGCGGGCAACAGCAACGAGTCGCCATCGCCCGTGCCATGGTTACCGATCCCGTGATCGTTCTGGCGGACGAGCCAACGGGGAATCTGGACCATCGCAACGGACTGGAGATCCTGGCGCTGTTCCAGCGATTGAACGCCGAAGGGCGGACGATCCTGATGATCACGCACGACCGCGAGGTGGCCGAGTACGCCAACCGCGTCCTCGTTTTGCGAGACGGCCGCGTTGTCGAGGACCGCGCGATCAGCGAACCTCGTAACGCCGAAGAGGAACTTAGCGCGTTGCCCAGCGAAGAAGCGACCGCCAAGAGCGCGTGATCGTGCCGTGAAGCTCTCCGCCAACCTCGTTCTGTCGTGCCAGATTCTGGCAGCTCACCCATTGCGGACGGTGCTGAGCGTCGTTGGTGTGGCCATCGGCATCGCGGCCGTCGTGCTGATGGTTTCCGTGGGGCGCGGCGCAGAGAAGCAAATCCTCGACCGCATCCGATCGCTGGGCACCAATCTGATCGTCGTTCAAGCGGCCCAGGCGCGGACCGTCGCCGGCCGAGAGCGGCAGTCGGAAACGGTAACCGCGCTGACGCTCAAGGATGCGGATGCGATCACCGAGGAGTGTCCCTCGGTTGCATTGGCCGCAGCAGCGGTCAGCAAGCCCTCGACTGTCCACTGGCAATCCAGGAAGGCATCGACGACCGTCGAAGGTCTGGCCATTGATGGGTTCGAGATCCGTTGTATTCCGCTGGCGACTGGCCGGTTCTTCGACGAAACGGAAGAGCGTTCACGTCGGCGCGTCGCCGTCGTTGGGCCGACGGTTGTGGAAACGCTGTTCGGCGGAACTGACCCGGTCGGCCAGCGTATCCAGATCGAGCGGGTTCCGTTCGAGGTGATCGGCGTTCTGGCACCGCGAGGATCAAGCTCTTACGGCTCCGATCAGGACGACATCATTCTGATCCCCCTGGAAACGGCGATGCGCCGATTGCTAAGTATCACCTACATTCATGCCATCTACGTCCAGGCACGCGACGGCAACAGAATGGACCAAGCGGACCAAGAGGTCAGCGAATTGCTTGAAGAACGTCATCGACGGCGCCGGCAGTCGAATACCTTCACCATTCAAAACCAGGCCGACCTGATCGAGACCGAACGAGAGACGACACGATCGCTCACGTTTCTGATCGGTTCCGTGGCAGGCATTGCGTTGGCGGTCGGCGGTGTGGGGATCCTGGCCGTGATGCTGATGGGGATTCGCGAGCGAACCCGCGAGATTGGTCTGCGGCGGGCTGTCGGCGCGCGGCGCCGAGACATCGTCGCGCAATTCCTGCTCGAAGCCGTTCTGCTGGCCAGCGGCGGCGGGTTGCTTGGGGCTGGCGCCGGCATTGGCGCGAGTTACGGTGCCGCGACACTATGGAGTTGGGAGACCGTGCTTTCATGGCCATCCGTCGCGATCGGCCTGGTCTTCTCGGTCACCATCGGTATTCTCTTTGGTATCTACCCAGCGTTTCGAGCCGCCAAACTCGAACCCATTCAGGCCCTTCGAGGTGAGTAGCGGCAAGCTCGTTTAACCCCGATACCGTTCAATTCTCACGTGGGATAGGCATCTTGCCTGTCATGCTTGCACAACATTTTGGGATCCGAGCAGTTCGACTACCCGATATGACAGGCTGGAAGCCTATCCCACTAAGCATGCACGCAAAACTGAACGGTATTGGGGTTAAACGCAAAGAATCAACGGCGCGGCGCCGGCCTGCAGATGGGATGTGGCGGGATGGTCGATTAGATAGCGACGAGTGCGATCACTCCGATGGCAAGATAAGCAACCACCAGACGCCAATCAACTCGGACTCGTTCTTGGTAACTGACTTCCGTATCCATGACAGAACTCCCCTTACATCGCTTCTATCTCTTCTGTTCGCTGGAATTATCGTCGGGGAGTGTGAAGAAAGTGCGAGCACTGTGTTAAGATCACGTTAATTCCTCCTTTGTCGTCGTTGATCTGCGATCCAGTACCACGCGATCAGCCCCAGCCAAACCACCGCCAACGACAAAGTTGCATAGGAAAGCTGTCGTACGGCAATGAATGTAGCAGCGGCGAGTATCGCGACGGCTGCCAGCGCATCGAACAAGCGGAACTCGCTCAAGATCGCGGCGAAAGTGCTTCCTCGTAAACAGACACGGGTTCGCGAAAACGGTAACCTATGCCGTGTACGGTTTCGATCAGCGTCGAGCGTTCGCTGAGCTTCCCACGGATGGCTTTGATGTGCACGTCGATCGTGCGTACTTGGCCGCGCGAACCGCCGTTCGCGCATTCGCTCTTCAGCAAACGCCGATCGAACACCTTGCCGGGCTCGCCGGCAAGAGCCCACAGCAATCGGAACTCGGTCGGCGTGAGATCCAAACGCCGACCGTCGATTGTCGCGCGATGACGGTGCCAGTCCATCTCCAAACCCTGAGTCGAAATCCGTTCGTCCCCGTTCGCATTGCCCTTCGTGCATGACTGCAGGGCGTTCATTCCCAGCTCTATGCTGAGCCACTCCCGATCAACCGATTCGCTGGCCGGTGACGCAGCGTTGGCAGGATGATCGTCGCCGTGGTTCGGCGTCAGCAAGAACACGGGGACCTTCTGTGGAGGCAGGTGCCCGCGAATCTGACCGCAAATGTCCAAGCTGTCCATGTCCGGGATATCGTAGCCCAGCACTACGGCGTCGGGCAAAGCGTCCAGAGCCCGCTTGACGCCCTGCTTTCCGGTGGACGCGGTCAGCACTTCACAGCCGGACCGAAACAACCGTGTTTCGAGGCTCTGTGGGAAACGCCCATCCCTTCCAATGATCAAGATGGCTGGTTTGTGCATAGTCTCCACACGACGCGGTACTAACCGAATTTGCCGGTGACATAATCTTCCGTTTCCTTTTTCTCGGGGCACGCGAAGATGTGGTCGGTTGTGCCGAATTCGATGACTTGCCCCTGGTAGAAAAAGGCGGTCATATCCGATACGCGAGTAGCTTGCTGCATGTTGTGTGTCACGATGACGATCGTGTACTGCGTCCGCAGTTCATAGATCAGGTCCTCGATGCTACTGGTGGAAATCGGATCGAGTGCCGAGCATGGCTCGTCCATCAGCAGGACTTCGGGGCCGGTGGCGATGGCCCGCGCGATGCAGAGCCGTTGTTGCTGGCCGCCGCTGAGCCCGAGTGCGGGTTTTCGGAGCCGATCTTTGACTTCGTCCCAGACAGCGGCCTTGCGCAGCGCCCATTCGACCAACTCGTTCAACTCCGCTCGCGTCAGTTTAAGATGCAGCCGAGGGCCGTACGCCACGTTGTCGTAAATCGACTTGGGAAACGGGTTGGGTTTCTGAAATACGATGCCAACGCGACGCCGCAGGTCGACCACGTCGGTCGTGCGGGCGAGCACATCCAAGTCGCGCAGTTTCAGGGTGCCTTCGGCCCGTGCCGACGGCACTATGTCGTTCATCCGATTGATCCAGCGCAACAGCGTTGTCTTCCCACATCCACTGGGTCCGATCAGCGCCGTGACCCGCTTTTCGGGAATCATCATCGAGATGTCGCGAAGAGCCTGGAAATCGCCGTAAAAGGCGTTGAAGCGGTCAAACTGAACCGACGTATCGCCTTTCGTCTCCTTGGGTGTTTTCGCTCGCTCGCTGGTCACGGGTCGCGATTCGGCGATCGGCCGCTGTGCTGGCGGCGGCTGCAGCGCGACATCGGTTTTCGCCATCAGAGGCTCGGTTATCACGGTCATGAGCTTTCCTCTTCCTTCCGTCAGTGGTCATCGCGTTATGTCAGCGGTTTCTGCAATTTGTTGCGTATCAGGACTGCCAGAGCATTGAACGACAACAGCACGGCCAGCAGCACAATGATGCCCTTGGAGGCGACGGTATGAAACTCCTGCTGGGGCCGCGCGGCCCAGTTGAAGATCTGCAGCGGCATGACCGAGAAGTCGTCCATCAGATTTCCGGGTTGCGACGCAATGTAAACGATGCCGCAGATAATCAGGATCGGTGCCGCTTCACCGATGGCGCGGCTCATCGCCAGAATCGACCCCGTCATAATGCCGGGCATAGCCGCCCGCAAAGTGATGTCCTGGACCGTCTGCCAGCGAGTGGCTCCCATGGCAAGCGACCCTTCGCGCAAAGAATCGGGGACGGCACGCAGGGATTCCTGCGAAGCGATTATCACGATTGGCAGCACGACAAGCATCAGGGTCAATCCTCCGGCCAGCACGCCGCGACCGAACGGGAAGCGAAAGTAGTACCACGACTTCCTCCCGATTCGGCCGGCTTCGGCGTCGGTCCGCAGCGTGAACGCGCGGAGCTTTGGTTCTTCGGGGAGCGGACCCCGGGGCCCGATCACGTTGACCTTAATGCGATGCCCCGAACTGACGGTGGCGATCATGCCAGACCGCGGCTCGACGCTGGGCGAGCTTACGCCCGCGACCGGGACGAGCAGGATGCGATTACCTTCGCTGACAAACTGATCAAAGTACCGGGCCCCCACTTCGACCGCCGGTTGGTTCACGTTGCCAAGCAGGCCAAACATACCTGCGAAGGCAGTCAAGCCGATGATGCCATAGACCACTGACGGCACGCCAGCCAGGTTGCTGATGTTCACTTGTACGAAGCCATGCAGCAGCCGCATCACCCGGCTGCGCGGTTTGAACTCTTCCAGCAGAATTGCTGTTGCCACCCCGATCGGCAGCGCGAACAGCGCACAGACGCCGCATACCCAGAGGGATCCGAACAGGGCGGGCTGGATGCCGGCCTTTTCCGGACTGGCGCTCGGCGGTGAATTCACGAAACCCCAGCTCAACGCCGGCAGTCCCTGCACCAGAATCGCGGTCAGCAGAACGGCCAGGATCACAACGGACAGAAATGCCACGGCCAGACAAAAGACGACGAACCAGCGGTCCAACCGATATCGCCCGGCCACGGACCGCCTTCGCTTCGGCAGGCTGTATGTCTCTGCAACTAGACTGCTACTCATTCATACGCCTCGCGAAATCGTCTACGCACGATGTTGCCGAGCAGTGTCAGGCCGAATGTCATGATGAACAGAACGGCGGCGACAGCGTACATCGAGAAATACTCCATGCTCTCGTGACTCGCATCACCCAGTGCCATTTGCACCATCCAGCCGGTCATGGTTTGAATCTCGTTTCGCGGATCGACGGTCATCCGCGCCGTGGCACCGGCAGCCAGTGCAACAATCATCGTTTCGCCAATGGCGCGGGCAATGGCCAGCAAAAACGCCGACACGATACCCGATAGCGCCGCGGGGACGACCACTTTAGTCGCCACGTCGAACCGCGTTCCACCCAATCCGTACGCGGCGTCCCGCAGGCTTCGCGGGACTGCCTGCAGGGCGTCCTCGGCCAGCGAACAGACGGTCGGCAGGCAGAGGATTCCGACCGCCAGTCCGGCGCTGAACGCGTTGTAAACATTAAACCCTTCGTGCAGGAACTTGAGACCCGGTGTGATGATGGTGAGTGCAAAGTAGCCGTAAACGACGGTCGGGATGCCCGCTAGAATCTCCAGCGTCGGCTTGAGCCAAGCGCGTAGACGCCGGTGTGCGTACTCGCTCAGATAAACGGCGGTGATCAGGCCGAGCGGCAGAGCGATCGCCATTGCAACCGCGGTCACCAGCAGCGTACCGGAAACGAGCGGCCAGACGCCAATTTCGTGCGAAAACAGCGGCGACCACTTTGTCGACGAGAAGAACTCGCCAGCCGTTACGCCATCCATGCCGAAGAAGCGCAAAGTCTCACGAAACAGAACCAGGATGATGGTGAACGTAATCAGAATCGAGAAAGCGGCGCACAGGACGAGAAACGATCGGATGCACAACTCGCGCACTCGCGCCGCCGTCTTAGAGCGGCGACGTGACGGATGGTGTACGACCCAGGAAATGTCTCGCGTCGCAGTGATGCCGGCCATCTTACTGAATATCCACCAGATTCTCCGACGTGTACAACTCCGCGATCGTTCCGCTCCGCTTTTCCATTTCGCGCGTGAGGAAATGAGTCCCCGTCAGGCGGTCCTGGTAGTGGTTGCGGGCGAGTTCGTATATCTCGTCGGGCAGAGGAACGTAATCGACCTTCGTCGCAAGCGAAGCGGCGTTCTTCAGGTAAAACTCGATAAACTGCTTCACCTCGGGGCGCTTGAGCGAATCGAGCTTCACGTAAATGAACAGCGGCCTGCTGAACGGAGCGTACTCGCCGCTCGCGATCGTTTCCCGGGTGGGCGCGACCGCCTTGCCATCCGGATTGACGATCTTGACCGCTTTGATCTTGTCGATGTTGGCGAAGTAATACGAAGCACCGAAGAAGCCGATCGCTCCTTTTTCGCCTGCCACGCCCGTGACCAGCACGTTGTCGTCTTCGCTGACCGACATGTCGTCGCGCGGATGCTCATTCTCCTCGTCCTTGGCAACCACGTCGCCGAAGAAGTAGTCGAAGGTGCCCGAGTCAGTACCCGGGGCGTAGATCTTGATGGCCAGATCAGGCCACTCGGGATTCACGTCCTTCCAGGTCTTCGCGCCCGCTTCACGGAGGAAGATCTTTTTCAGCTCTTCAACCGTCAACTGCTCAATGAAGTCGTTCTCGCGATTCACCACGATCGAAAGTCCGTCATAGGCAATCGGCAATTCGACAAACGGGACACCGTTGCTCTTGCAGGCCGCGAACTCGGAGTCCTTGATTGGTCGCGAGGCGTCCGAGATATCGGTCTCGCCCTTGGTAAAGCGTTTGAAGCCGCCACCCGTTCCCGATGTCGCGACGGTCACCCGTACTTTCGTAAACTCCTTCTCGAACTCTTCCGCCGCTGCTTCGCTGATCGGTGCCACCGTGCTCGACCCGTCAATCACGACCTGCCCTTCGATCTGCGTAAGTTCGCTGCCGCCATCCTCTTCCGCCAGCACATCCTCGATATCCGTGATCTCCTGCGTCGAGTTGGTAGCGGGGCCGCAGCCGACGGTGACCAGCAGCAGCCCACAGCCACTTGCCTGCAACAACAGCCGCCACATTTGCCTTGAAATCATCCCATTCTCCCCCTCAGGTCTCGTAGTGAAAACGACATTTCTCAGTCGAACCTGACGTAATCCTATGGGGCCCGTATGAGAATCCGATGAGGATCGAGTGAAGATCCCGTTAATGCGTGAAAGCGCCCCGGACCGGCTTGCCCACCAGGGTCACCAAGCAACATTTACAGCCGACTTGGCCGCTCGGTAACCGCGTAGCTGATCCAAGCGCCCAGACGCTCGAATTCCACGTTCACTCCGGACAACCTGGCCCCCGCTCTACGGTGTCAAGAAGGGCGAGTCCCATGGCCGCGACTGCTGCGAATAGCAGCAAGGTCCGCAAGCGAAACCGAAATGTGTAAGCTTCAGCTTAGTCGACCGGGAGTCGGTAACGCTCACACCCTCACGACGGAAGGGCAATGCACAGATGCTAGAATCGCGCCGCCGCATGCGCGGCGGTAGGTCCGCGCAAGAAATACTGTCGGATGGCTTGCAGCGACCGGCAGAGGAAGAACGACGCAAAGGCACCAATTGAGAGATGGGAAGTGGTTGGCTGGTCGATTAGATAGCGACGAGTGCGATCACTCCGATGGCGAGATAAGCAACCACCAGACGCCAATCAAGTCGAACTCGTTCTTCGAAGCTGACTTCGGTATCCATAACGAAACTCCCCTTGCGGCACACATGTCTCTTTTACTGAGAGAGATTATCGTGGGGGAGTGTGAAGAAAGTGCGAGCACTGTGTTAAGATCGCGTTAATTCCCTCCTAGCCTGCGTTTACCCGTGATCCAATACCACAGGATTAGCGCAAGCCAGACAATTGCCAGCAACAGAGCTGCATAGGAAAGCTGGCGTACGGCGATGAAGGGAGCGGCGGCGAGTATGCCTACGGCTGCCAATGCCTCGGACGACGGCTTGACGATCCCAAACACAACAGCAATTGCCTGACGCCGCACGTTCTTGGGCATGGGAAAATACAGCAACTGCGTGCCCGGGTCGTTCAGGCTCCTCCTCAACACGTCGCATCCTTTGGCAAAGGTGATGGCCCACAGGACGATGCGTTGCGCCGAGGCCGCCAACGTGCAGACGCTGGCCACTGCTAATGTGAGCGGCAAAACCATCAGCGTTGGCATGACCCCCAACCGGTGGATGATTCGGCCGGTCAGCACCAACTGCGTAGCCCCGGTCAGCAGAAATACGATCGCGTAGAAATACCCGAAGTACGTGGTCAACCTCGCTTCATCGCGTGCCAACTCGTCGGCCGCGGCCACTTTCCATTGAAATTCGACCAGGGTGCTGACCAACACAGTCAGACAAACCAGACCCGCGATCAACAGCAGCGACGGACTGGGCACGCCGCCAATCGTTTCGTCCACGTCTGGCGTCTGATCGCCATATTCCAGTGGCACGGCCGCTGCTGGCGCGGACACGATGGGACTGCTTCGCAGGAACAGAATCGGCAGAAATGCAATCACATCCATTGCTGCCGCGAGGTACATGAGATCTTCGGTCGCCATTCGTTGCCCGAGCCAGCCGACGAGGCCACCCAGCGTGATTCCGGCTCCGGTGGCTCCCAGGGCAACGATTCCGAAAACACTTCCCCGCCGGCCGTGCGTGAACTGTTCGTTCAGCAGCGTCGTGAATTGAACGGACCCGAGTGCGCCGCGGATTTGGGCAAAAACATAAACGCCCGCAAAGAGGACCAACGAGCCGGAGTGTTGGTGCATCAGCGTAGGAAGGGCGAGAGAGATGACGGCGTACGAGGCCAATGTCCAACGGACGATACGTCGCAACGACTGTCGCCTCGCGCATGAGCCATACAGGATCGACGCCAGTGCCACGGCCCCGGCGGCCACCATGTACATGGCTGGAAGCTTGTCCGTTCCGATTTGGCTGAGGAACAAACTGTCGGCGACCGTTCGGGCCGTCACGTATCCGCCGGCGCTGCCGAATGCGTAAATGAACAGCAGCAGGGCCGTCGGGCGATCTTCGGGCGGCACGTCCACAAGGCCAGTTACGGGAAACTGAGCCAAACCGGCGAGTCGGGTTTTGCGTCGTGGTTCCATGTGACCATCGGGGCTTTCCGTTGCACCGCGCAAGACCGTTGACGCGGATCGACCGGGGCGGGCACCGACGCCGATTATGGAATGCGGGCGGGGCTTCCGGAAAAGACAGTATACCAGCGAAAGCGGTACCCAGGAAAGAACCCGCGGACAAGTCGAGTGGCTGTTGAAACATACACGCGGCTATTTGGCGCAGGGGCCCAAAGCAAGCCGCTGTTCCTTGGCCATTCGCTCGCCGTGTGCTTCGACCAACAAGCGCTGAATCGAGATAGGTTCGAAGCGATACTTCGCGACACCCGCCACGCGCGGGTCAGTGATTATCAGCCCGGATCCATCCAGAACATTTCTCACGCGGAATGCTCGTTCTCGGCCTTCGTGCATTGCCGTGACGACGTCATTTTCGCGAACCGGGAAGTATCCCCGGTCGTCGATTGCACTTTCTCGCAGATACCTTACGGCCACGCACTCCAACAAGGACAAATACAGATCAAGGTGGTCTGGCTTTTCGATGCTGGGGCGATCGTGCACCTTGGTCTCACGAACGAGCCATCGGTCGAGGTACGCCCGGCCGATCTGGCATTCGTCGTACGGCCGCCGTTCAAGCGTCTCTCGCTCGAGGATCTCTCGGATCATCGAGTTCCCCGCCAGATTGCACAACGCACCGCAGACGGCCTGGTGCTCGCTTGCGCATTGGACCAAAGCGTTTTGCACAGCGGGGCGCATGCTGTTGTTGTCTTCACACGTGACCGTCTGAAACGTGCCTTGGCGAGAGAATCCACTCTCTACCCAGCGAGAGTAAACGTCCAGCGGCATCTTGCTCGTTTCTTTGCCGTCGGGCGCCCACGCCAAGTCGTACTTCCATGTGTGATAGTTCCAACTGGATACGGTCAAGTCGCCAGTCGTGGAGAAGGCCGGAGGATTGAGGAGATACAACTCTGCGTCGGAGTGGCCGAGTTGTTCTTTCCGCTTGATCCAGAATTCGCGGAACGCGAACCCTCGCCCGAACACCGCGACGTGGACGAACTGCCGATCGCGATGAAAAGCAAAATCCGCGACTTGTTCCAAAACCCAAACGTGGTCGTCGGCGTGTATCTCGTCCAGCGAGTCGATGACGTAGAAGCTGGCCCCCCGCGATTCCAGGTACTCTCGTAATCGCGGCTGGCTCTTGTCGGTCACGGACTTCAGTCGGCTGATCACGAGGTCGTCGGTCGCGAGGTCTTCCTTGTCCGTGGTGATGCCCTCCTCGGCCCACTCGTCATACAACTCGCGAATGTCGAACTTGCAGGTCGCCGCCTTGGGGAAGTCCTTATCGAATACACTTCCCTTAATGAACGTCTTACCAACGCCGGCTGCTCCGGCGACCAGCGTCAACGTCCGGCCAGCGGGCGCGGGCTCGGATCGAAACGCCTTTTTGACGCTCTCCAGGCGGTCTCGCAGCAGGCGGTTTTCGGCCCAGTAGTAATCGGGCAACTCGGCGTGGCGGTTGGGGCCATTGATTATCGGGCTGGGCAGCACGCGCAGCTCGATCTCTCGAAGAAGCGAGGTATCCAGCCTGGCCACCGCATTCGACGCAGGCGAAACGTTCGAACTCTGCTGGCCCACGTGTGGATCTAATCCCGCCCGGTCCACCGCGCCGTCGGTTCGGAGAAGCGCGGCGTCTTCACCATCGGCAGACGACGAACCACAGCCCCCGGCGATGGCTAGGGTAAGTGGAATCAACAAATGCAAGCAACGGTCAACACTGGCTCCATGCTTCACTGCCGTGAGTTCCTCTCGTCATACTGGACCATTCTTGTCGAAAGCTACTTCCTCGACCGAGATGTGTGAGACGAGTGTAACAACGGGCAAAACAGGCTGCTAGCAGCACAGAACCAACTTCACGGAAGCTTCATCAACTTCATCAAAGCTTCACGTGGAACGGCCTTATCAGGTGGTCTTTCATACGCCAGTGGAAGGCAGCAGGGTCAAAGGCCAATCACGCCACAAGGGGCGAGTGCAGATGGCGGGGGCTCTCGGATTCGAGCCTGCGACGAGGGACTGTAACGATTATGACGGTCGTAGGACGCTGGTTTAGCGAATGATCGCATTACAACGGTAGTGTGAATCTTTCTTAATATTCCACATGTGCAGGTTGTCCGATTCGGTGATAGGCGGTGGCCGCGTTCAGGCTCGGAGGCGGGCTGGCCAGCCTCGCCACTGCAATCACCGATAGCAGAATCAACACGCATGGAGGGTGAACATGAAATCGTCCAAAGCGGCAACGCTTATCGTTCTCTGTGGCTACCTCGCCTTGACGGTAAGCGAAGGCAAGTCGCAAGATCACTTTTCGGTTGGGGACTACGGTCGCACGGTCACCATTTCGGAAGCGTCTCTTAACAACATGATGACCCGGCTGGAAGCCCTGGAGGCGTCGATCGCCGACAACGCCGAGGAGGGCGGCTGGGAGGACGTGTCGCAAGAGAAATGGAAGGTCAAGTGGGGCGGTCGCGTCATGCTCGACTCCGTCAACTGGGTCGGCCAAGATCCCGGTTACGGCGGCACAAACAGGGGGCAGAACTATCTCGAAATGCGGCGAGCACGTTTTCGCGCCGAGGGCGAAGGTTATGGAATCTACTTCTGGCAGATGGAGCTCGACTTCGC
>JACKQG010005391.1_pt1 | contig 14122 bp, 14 predicted proteins | sample 8237621 | NCBI WGS metagenome assembly JACKQG01 (sample SAMN15677084, study PRJNA649215) | marine metagenome | biome: marine; feature: Black Sea; material: saline water; isolation source: suspended particulate matter (SPM) from the Black Sea western gyre | collected 2013-06-09/2013-06-10 | depth...
TTCACCTCCCCGGGTTTGATGATCCCGGGGCAATTCGGCCCGATGATGGTCGTGCCCCTCAGCCGGGCATTAGCCACGATCTCCATGGTGTCCCTCACGGGCACGCCTTCGGTGATCACCACCACGGGGTCAAGACCCGCATCAATGGCCTCCAGAGCGGGATCGAGGACGAACCTAGCTGGAATGAAGAGGATGGAAGCATCAATCTCGTGTCTATCCTGAGCACCCGCAACCGTATCGAAGACAGGCACACCCTCCACCACCATCCCCCCCCTGCCAGGGGTAACCCCCGCGACGACCCTCGACCCGTAATCGAGCATGAGCCTCGTGTGGAAGCTGCCCTGGGTGCCGGTTATCCCCTGGACGAGGACCCTGGTGTCCCCGTCGATGAACCTGACCAAGTTAGACCCCTCCCATAAAGGAGACGACTCTATCAGCCGCCTCCTCCATCGTCTCCAACGTTGGTATCCCCTGGGATTCGAGGAGCCTCCTCCCCTCCTCCTCATTCGTGCCCACGAGCCTGACGACGAGGGGCTTCTCCGTGCCCATCCGGCTCCTCGCCATCACCAGCCCCCTGGCTATATCATCGCAGCGAGTGATGCCCCCCAGAATATTGACAAATACCGCCTTCACCCGGGAGTCCCCCATCACAAAGGAGACTCCGGCCTCGATCATCTCCGCGGAGGCCCCCCCGCCCAGATCCAGGAAGTTAGCCGGGCGCCCCCCGTGGAGAGCCACGGTGTCGAGGGTGGCCATTGTGAGCCCCGCCCCGTTCCCCACGATCCCGATGTCGCCATCCAGCTCCACATAGGTAAGCCCGAGATCACGAGCCTCCCTCTCCCTCGGAGATAGATCGCTAGAGCCCCCCAACCGAAGGGCCTCCACAATATCCGGATGCCGGAAAAGAGCATTATCATCGATATTCAGGCGAGCATCCAAGGCCACGAACCCCTCAGGAGTCAGAGCCAAGGGATTAATCTCAGTGAGTTCCGCATCCATCTCCCAGGCGACACGATACAATCTCTCAATAACCGAAGCTAAAGAGAACATCTCCTTTCCGGAGTAGCCGAGGAGACCGGCGACCCTCCTGCAATGATAATCCCTCAGACCAAACACTGGGTCCACAGCATGCCTCACGATCCTCTCGGGAGTCGTCGAGGCGACATCCTCGATGTCGACGCCCCCCTCCCTCGAAGCCAACACCATATAAGACCTGCTCCTCCGGTCGACCACAACTCCGAGGTACAGCTCATCCGAAAAATCAAGCTTCTCCTCCACAAGAAGCCTCTCGACCTCGACGCCCCTGATCTCGGTACCCAGAAGCCCCCTAGCGACCATTTCTGCATCATCAGACGAGTCCGCGAACTGTATGCCCCCAGCTTTTCCTCTTCCCCCCACGGGTAGCTGAGCCTTAATCGCAACAGCTCCAAGCCCATTAGCGACCTCCCTTGCCTTAATAGCTGAATCCACGAGCTCGCCTCTCGGGATTCGGATACCATAATCAAGAAAGATCTTTTTCGCCTGATGCTCGAGGAGCTTCACTCAGCAGTCACCCGGCCGACAAGATCAATCGCTCCCCAATTAATAAAACAAAGAGTAGGGAAAAATCTAGGCAAGCATTCGTTTTTGGACCTCGATGAGACGGTCTATATCATCCTCCGTGTTGAAGAAATGGGTCGAGACCCTGATCCCCCCGACACCTTTCTGATACCTGAGAGCCACTATTATGCTCTCGTCTTTCAGTGCCTGATAGCTATTGATGTCGAGCTCGTGTCTCCCCGTGGTATATGTCACCAGTACCCCCCGCTCCTTGTGCTCTAGGGGGGTGTAAACTTTCAAGCCCAGCTCCCGAAGCCTGTCGATGAGATACCCGCTGATCTTCAAAACTTTCTCTTCCCTGTTCGCGCCCCCCAACTCGTTGAAATACTCCATCGCTGCGTTGAACCCCCAGACGGCACTCTCGGCAACGCATCCCCTGTAGAACTTGTCAGCGGTGGGGTAGAGGGGTTTGTCATAGCTGGCCATATTATCGGAGTCAGGGTGGACCCAAGGGGGATCGTTGACAAACGCTTCCTCGACCTGCTTGTAGAATCGGTAGGTTGGCTCGAAATCGTCGATGAGGCTTTTCTTGATATAGAAGATCCCCGCGAAGGCGGGGCTGCACAGCCATTTCTCGCTCCCGACTAGGAGGAAATCAACGCCATCGTCATGGACGTTGACATCGATGGGGCCAACTGCTTGGTAGGCGTCATCGACAACGAGGGCGCCGTGCTCATGTGCGATGTCTGCAATGGATCTCATGTCGTAACGGAGGCCGCTGGTCCACTCGATATGGCTCAGGGACACGACACGGGTTTTATCGTCAATTACTTTCTCGAAATCGGAGGTCTCGATACGGCCTTCTCGGTTCTCGATCCGACGGATCTCGACCCCCATCTCCCTGAGAGGAAGCCACACGAAAACATTGGAGGGATACCCTAGGTCCGTCACCACGATGTTTTCCCCTCGCTTCAAGTCCATCATGCTCGAGATCATGTTGAACCCCTGGGTTACGCGTGTGCACCAGCAGACTTCCTCCCTCGAGGCGTGGATCAGCTCGGCAGCCGCTCCTTTAGCGTCAGGTTGCCGGACATCCAAGTCCTCGTTCATCCGGAATGACCAGTACTCCCGGACAGCATTCCAGACCCGCTTCAGTGTCGGGCCGTGGGCGGCGCTGTTCATATAAGTCTTGTACTTGAGGATTGGAAACTCATCCCTGACCTCCCGGATGTTTCTGTCAATGGACATCTTGGTCTACATTGATTCTAAGTCCAGTAGATTATTTAACCAAGGCGTCATGGAATGCTCCAGTCTTTTTTCGCAAATTTTATATACTAATGAGATGTTCTTCATATGAAAAATACTTCATGTGTGATGGGTATGGTGAAAAAGGGAATGAACGAAACGTGCTACCGTTTCTTCTCAACTCTAGCAAATCCGACGAGATTAGCGGCTTTAGAGAACTTGATGGATAAACCGATGAACGTGACCCAACTTGCAGAAACCTTGGGCCAGGAGCAGAGCATGGTGTCCCATAATCTACGTCCTTTGGTTCAGTGCCGGTTCGTCCAAGTCGAGAGAAAGGGCAGGGAGCGCCTCTACTCGATAAACCACGAGACCGTTGACCCGCTCTTCAAAGTGATCGAGAATCACGCTGTCAACTACTGTCCCACTGGCGGTAAATGCCTGGAGAGGACGAAATGAGTCCTTTTTCAAGCGGAGGAGAGGGAGAAGCCCTTCCCAGAGTCGGTAGGGAAGGCTCGCACCTGGTGGTTATCTATCTGGGGGAGGACCCTGACGACGTGATCGTCAGAGAGGAGACCGAGCTCGATTTCCGGGAGTTGATGTCTAGGCTTGACTCGGGTGGCTCGGTTTTCGTGGCCATAAAAGCGGATGGAATACAAGATGAGGTGTGTGAAGGGTGCTGACGAACTTGGGTGAGACTCAGGATTCCGGAATCAGAAAGATAATCGAGATCGATGAGAAGAAATGTAACGGCTGCGGCCTCTGCATCCCAAACTGTGCGGAGGGGGCCTTGCAGATCGTCGACGGTAAAGTGAAGCTTGTGGGAGACGTCTATTGTGACGGTTTGGGGGCGTGCCTGGGGCATTGCCCTGAGGACGCATTGAGGGTCATCGAGAGGGAGGCGGTTCCATTCGATATGGAGGCGGTCCATGGACTGCTCGCTTCCCAGGAGCATCCGGCTGCATGCCCCTCCGTGTCTCCCTTCAGCTTATCCGCCTCCTCGCCTCAGCGGTCCGAGAGGGAGTCGGCGCTCAGGCACTGGCCTGTTCAGCTAAAGCTGATGCCCACAGAGGCTCCCCGTTTCCATGATGCTGACCTATTGGTTGTCGCGGACTGCGTTCCCGTCGCCCATCCAAATTTCCATGCCTCTCTCCTGTCTGGAAGAACGATGGCGATGGGGTGCCCGAAGCAGGATAATATCGTAGACTATGGGGAGAAGCTGAAGGAGATCTTGAAAAAGAATGACGTGCGGAGCGTCACCGTGGCGACCATGGAGGTCCCCTGCTGCTCGGGTTTGAGCCGGGTCTTGGACTGGGCGGTGGAGGCCTCGGGGAAGGCGATCCCCGTCAGGAAGTACATCGTGAGCGTCAGGGGGGATATGACTTAGCCCTCAGGATTAAGAGGCCGGCTGTTACGAATCTCCAGACTTGTCCGGGAATACGGGATTTCATCCAGCCCACCATGAAGTATGTGAAGTGTCACGAGTGCGGAGGGGACGTCGAGATCTGGAGCGACGAGGACTCCGGATTCTGCCTAGACTGTAATGCCGAATGGGCGAAGCCGGATAAAGACGTCTCCTGTCTCGATTATTGTGAGTATGCCGAGGCCTGCAGGGAGATTATCGAGGCTAAGAAGCCGGTCTGCTGAGGGCGTGTCTTCTCGCTAGAGTGTAGAATATTTTTTTTATTTTCGTGGCCCCGGCCTTCGGGATGTCGTGCCCGTGGAGGGTATCTCCTGTTTAGGATGGTTATTTCTGTGGATGGTGCTCCGGCCGGGATTCGAACCCGGGATCTCCGGCTCGAAAGGCCGGAATGCTTGACCGGACTACACCACCGGAGCTCGGGGGGATTTATGGGGGTTGGGGTGTTTATATGTTTTCCCGGGGGGGTGGTGTTTTTATCTGGGTTGGCTGGGTATTGTTGTTGGGGGCCCGTAGCTCAGTTTGGTTAGAGCACCTGGCTCATAACCAGGTGGTGGTGGGTTCAAATCCCTCCGGGCCCACTTTTTATGAGTGATAGCATATGATAGCGGTTTTTCTTGGAATTGCTTGGATTTTTGACTGGAATCGGTTCGCGTTGGAGTGTTTTTCGGGTTCCTTTCGGTGTTTGGCGGTGTTTTCATGCAGGGATGGTGTACCCTTACCCCTGTTTTGATGCTCACGCGCTTTCGAGTCGTGCCATGAAAAGTCGCCCATCGAATAAAAGTCGGAGGCCCAGTGTAACAATGTGGACGGGCTGCCACCCGCTCAGCCCTGGGTTCGATTTAAATTCGGGGCTCCCTGATGAGGGGGTATGGATGGCATCAAGGGGGTCTTCTTCGACCTCCACGGAACCCTCCTGATATCTGACGACGTCTCCAAGGCGTGGGCGGAGTGGCGGGAGGCGTTCCACCGATGCATGGTTGGCTGCGGCCTCGAGACATCGATGGAGGAGTTTCAGATCGAAGTCGAGGGGCTATTCGAGAAGCCCGAGCCGGAATACGACGCTCCGGGGCTGAGTGTCTTCGAGCGCAGGGTCATGGAGCTCTGCAGCAGACACGGGCTCGAGATGGATGGCAATTACATGAGTTGGATGGTGGACCACATCATCGGGATATGGTACAGGGGCATGTACATGGACCCCGAGGCGCAGGCAGTCCTGGAGGCCTTGAGACCTCGATACAGGACCGCTCTCATCACCAACTGGGACCACACGCCGTGGATCCGGAGATGGCTCGCCGACTCTGGCATCGGCGGATGGTTCGAGGACATCGTGATCTCCGACGAAGCCGGATGCGCCAAACCCGACCCCAGAATATTCAGGATCGCCTTGGAGAGGCTGGGGCTCGAGCCCGGGGAGATGGCCTACGTGGGCGACTCACCCGAAGACGTGCGGGGGGCATTAGCCGTCGGATCCATTCCTATTCTGATCAAGAGAGAAGAATCTGATGATGGGGACATCGAAGGCGACGCCCGGGTCATATCTCGTCTATCGGAGCTCCTGGATCTTTTCCAGCCGTAGAGGCACCCTCCTATCTAAGGCCTTCAATCCAAGAAAGCAGCGGTTGCCGAAAAAAGGGGTTATGTGGAGACGGCCCCGGCGATGAAGATGGAGGCCCTCAGTGCGTTGAAGGCCCCGACGAAGTCGTCCTGGACGAACCTCACCGTCTTCCCGTCGAGCCTCTCAGCCGAGGGCATGAACTCCACGGCGTCCCCCATCCTCGCGTTGGTATACCTGACGACTATCTCCACGGGGGACTCGAATGCAAACGGCTTCACTTTCACGCCCCCCTTCAGGGCCTTCGCGACGTTCTCCCTGATCAGCGTCCTCGCCACATCTGGGTGGAGGCACTTCGCCGAGGTCCTCCCGATGGCCTCCTTCACCACAGCCACCTCGATCCCCGGGTTGATCTCCTTCGCCTCCCGGGCCGTCGCCTGATCCCCGGCCAAGAAGACTAGGGGGACCCCGAAGTGGCCAGCGATCCCCGCGTTGATCGCGGTCTCCCCCACCTCCATCCCGTTGATAGTGACGCTCTCGATGGCGCGCCCCGAGATGGTGTGGCTCAGGACCCCGTGCTCGGTCCCCTTCTTCGAGTGGTACCCCACGAAGAGGACGGCGTCGAAGCTGCCGTCGATCCCCGCCATCTGGGTGAGGGGCTTAGGGGTCCCCCGGACCAGCACCGCGGCCTTGTTGAGGGCCTCGGGCTCGATGTTCTTCATGCCCCCGTGGGCGTCGCTCACCACGATCTCGGCCCCGGGGTCCGCCTCGAGGATGCCGTCGATCGCGGCGTTGACGTCGGCCACCATGAGGGCCCGCCCTGTCGTGTACTCGGCCTTGTCCTGGCCCGTCTGGGCTCCGTCGACGATGCCGGATATCCCTTCCATGTCCACTGAAATGAAGACTTTCAACCTCATTCTCTCCTATTTTTATTAAAAGTCGGCTGTCTAATTGGGTATTTAACACTATTTAGGTGAGTGAAAAAAAGTGGGATTGAATAATATGGTTCCTGTTTATTTCAGCGCGTGCTGTATTGCTAGTCCTGCGTGCTGCCAGGCCTTGTTGTAGGCGTTTATCGCGTCATCGTACTTGGGATGCCCTTTCTTGTCTGTGGCCAGTTCATCGGCGGCGTTGGCGAACTCTTCCAAGGCTAGCTCGAGCTGGTGGTCGACCTGTTTATTTGTACCTGCGTAGGGAAGAGCTTCATCATATTCAATTGTTGCCAGTTTCTCATCGGATTCAACAAGGATCTCTATGACCTCGAACGCCATATCTACGGCATCGCTCGGTGGATTCTTCCATTCAACGATATGAAGAAGCTCCTTCACAGCCAGCTTCTCCTCGTCGAAGACCTTGTTTCCATGTTGCCAGACTAGATGCGAGTCGTCGACCCAGAGATCGGGGTTCATGCTCTTGTCGATGTGCCAGATAGCCTGCTGGATGTCGTGCTCGATGTGCTTGTCATAAAGACCAAGGTGAGACACTAGAAGTTCTCGGGCGTCCTCTTTCATCCCCCATGGTGTTTTCTCCGGTATCGCAACGGCTCGTTCAAGGGTTAGCAGTGCCCATGCAGCGGTCAATGGGTATGGATAATCCCCGTCATGGGGGTCGCTGGGCCAGGAACCGTCAGGATTCTGGGTGATCACGATGAACGTTGATGTCTCATTGAACCAGTCACCGGTTACTCCTACGGATATTTCGTCCTCGATTCCGTATGCCTCTAACCCTTTCATCAGGCAGTATGCCCTCTGGTAAGAGCTCCCGCCTAGTGCCCAGTTGTTTTCTATGTAGGTTAACGCAATCGTTACATTGGGATGGTCTACGGGCATGCCTACGAGGGCCATCTCGTAGAGGAGGTTCCCTGTCCTTAGTAGGTGGTCTCCATAGGGATCAGGCCAACCCGTTGCTGGAGGCCTGTAATAGGAATACCCCGCTGGAGATTGTATTATGCCGATCCAATGTGTTAGTTCGTCTTTCACGAATTGGGGTATCGTGGCACCGAATGCCTGTGCATATCCCAATCCCAGTGCGGCGTATCCAGAGACAGAGTTGTCAGCCCAAGTAGGGTCTCCTTCGTATCCCCATCCACCTCTAGCGTCTGTACTTTCTCTTTGTGTATAGGATAGATAGTCTACGATGTCCTGGACAACATCAGAGTACGTGACCCCATTTAATGGTCCAGGCGCTGTGACGGTAAGACTGGGAGTCATTGTTGCTCCTAGCGCCATGAGAGCTACCGAAGTCTCATAGTCGTCGAAGCCGGTGAAACGGATGCCTTTATCGTTGTTCAGAGTGTCCGGGTCGCCATAGGTCTGGACGGATATGTTGACATAATACCCTTCGCGGAAGAGAAAGTCTAGACCGGCAGAAACGTTACTCTGGTATACGTAATTTGGGTCAGTCCAGCTATCAATGTCCGGGACCTCTTTCACATAGTCGATTAGCTTGAGAACAGCGAGCCCTGTCTTGGCGATTACCCAACCATTGCCCCATGAACCATCGGGATTCTGCATCCCCGCAAGCCATTCGATGCCGTCGATTATTGACTGCTCTATCTCATCCTCTGTCGCTGCGAAGGAGATAGGCAACATCGAGAACATTGACAGAATAATTACCACGATTATTATCGTCGCAACTATCTTTTTTTTCATTGTTCGTCTGATTCGCCATCTGTAACGTTCTTTGGCTAAGTATACTGTAACTGTCAATCATTAGAAAAAAGAACAGAGTTCCCAACGAGACATCCGCTCTCACCGGGCTCGCATCAAAGAACTCGATGAACGACTATTGTTTTGAATAAGCCAAAGTCGCTTATGGTTTGGTGCTATCATAGACCACCTTCCCGTCTATGAGGGTCATGTCCACCGGGATGTCTATGATCTCCTCCGGGGGCACCGTGAGGATGTCCCTCCCCAAGACCACCATGTCCGCGAGCTTCCCCTCCTCTATGGATCCGAGGCGGTCCTCGTCGAACTGCTGATACGCCGCGTTCACCGTATAGAGCCTCAACGCCTCCACGACCAAGACCCTCTGGCTCCTCCCGATGGGCCTCCCCGCCTTGGTGGTCCTGTTAACGAGGGCGTGGATCGCCATCAGAGGGGGATACGGGGCGCAGGGGTGGTCGCTGTGAGCGGCGATCTTCACCCCGGCGTCCAGGAAGCTCCTCGCCGCGAACATCCTCTCCAGCCGCTCCTCGCCGAAGGCTGGGAGGAGCTTGTCCCCGTGGTAGTAGGGGTAAGGCCCGAAGATGGTGGGGAGGATGCCCAGGTCCTTGATCCTCTCCACGAGCTCCGGAGTGATCACCGTGCAGTGGATGTCCCGGTTCCGGGGATCCTCCCGGGGGTACCGGGCCTGGGCCTCCTCCATGATGTCCAGGTACATCGCGATGGCCCTATCTCCGTTGGCGTGGGCTGAGATGCGGTACCCCTTGGCGTAGGCCTCCATGATGGTCTCCGTCGCGATATCCCGGGTGGTGGCCATCACCCCGTAGAACCCGGGCTTATTGAGGTACTCCTCGGTGACCGCCGCGGTCCTAGCCGAGATGGCACCGTCGAAGAAGAACTTGAGGCCGCAGATCCTGGCCCAGTCGTCCCCGAGCCCCCTGTAGATCCCCGTGGCCTCCAGCTCCTTGTAGTGGTCGACGCTCACGTCCATCCTTACCCTGATGGGGAGCACCCCCCGGTTCTTGAGGTCCAGGACCGCCCTGATCTCGGATCTCCTAACGGTGTCGTAAACGCAGGTGAGCCCCAGGGAGGCGCACTCCTCGAGGATCGCCCTAGCCCCGCTCGAGGACTGCTCCCGGGTTGGCTCGACGGGCCCCCCGGGGCGTACAGCCTGGATCGCCGTCTCGTGGAGCCCCCCCGTCACCTCCCCCCTCCCGGGGCCCCGGCCCACCCTCCCCCCCACCGCGCCCGGTGCGCCCCTCCCCACCCCCCCCCTCTCGACCCCGCGGCTGCCACCCCTAGAGCAGCGCCCCCCCACCGCGCAGCCGAGGCCCGGACGCTCCGCGGTGGCCCCGCCACCCACCCTACGCGTTGGATGACGCTTCTCGGCGAGCTTGGAGTCGTCCTCCTGGTAGCCCGTGACCCACTCCCCTTTAGGGGTCTCCGCGGCCTTCGCCGCGAGGCGGGCCTGGAGATCCGCGATGGACGTGACCCCCGCCTCCTCGCTGAGGTCCACCAGGATCTCCCTCACCGCCCCCTCGCGGACGATGTGGGCGTGAGAGTCGATGAGCCCCGGGATCACGGTTCTCCCCCCGAGATCCATAATCTCCGTCTCATCCCCGACGAGACCCGCAGCCCCCTCGCTGGATCCCACGAAGGCGATCCTTCCGTACTTCACGGCCACCGCCTCAGCGATGGACTCCGCGTCGTCCATGGTCACGACTTTGCCGTTCAGGAGAACCAGATCCGCCTCGATGCCTGGCACAGAATCACCGGATCTAACTCTGTCGGTTCAGTTGAAAAAACAATCCCCGAATCCGCTCACCTTAAAACGGTGGGCCATCATAACCTTTTCAACATGGTCCTGCCCGCCAAGACGTTCGAGATCAGGGAGGAGATATCCCTCGCCGAGATCCATGAGAGACTCCAGGGCTTCAGGGAGGAGGAGGACTGGGAGGGAGAGGAGGACGTCTCCCTAATCACCGAAGTCCTCGACCTGGAGATGGAGGAGGATTCCATCAAGGGGGTCTTGGCGAGGGACTTCGTAAAGCCCCGGCACTACAAGCGGAAGATGGTGGAGACCCCGGTCACCGAGGAGGCCCCCTTTTGGGTGAGGACATACGAAGGACGCACGTTCCTCGTCGTGGTGGCCCCCAGCGTCGCCAGGGGAGTCAAGAAGCTCCTCACCAACCACGTCGCTAACAAGATCAGCGAGATCCTCTTCGGGGTCACAGGGGCCATCGTGGAGGTCCGGATCCCCGACGAGACCCTCGTGAACCTCCACGAGTCGAATCCCCGGGCCACACGGCTCATCTGGTTCGACGACGTGGACATCCCCGGCGTCAACAAGCTCTGCCTCGCCGGGGAGAGCCTCGCGGACACCGGGCTCTACCAGGATTACAAGGAGCACGGGAGGATCTGGTACGTGGTCTTCGGGATCCAGAAGCGGGGGATCACCGTCGGCGTGTCGAGGAACTGCGTCGTAACCCTGTTCAGCAAGAGCAGTCTCGACGAGTTCATCGGCTACGTCTCCGAGGACTTTTTCTCCCTCATCGAGTGACGGGCCCCTCACCGGGAGACGTATGGGTTCCCCTCGACGTAGAACCTGAGATCCCGGTCCAGGTCCTTGGTTACCCCGATCCTGCGCGAGGTCCCGATTATCGGATCCGAGGCGGTATCCAAGATTTGGATCTCGCTCCCTGGGCTCAGAACCGATGCCCCGTGGGAGCCCTTATCGATCCCTAGGGCAAGGGTGAGCTTCCCGGGGCCGCTCGTGAGAGCCCTCGGCTCCTTCACGGGCCTGTTGCTCAGCATGGACTTGATCCCCCTCGTGGGCTCAATCGCCCTGATGAGCACCGCACCAATTTCATCGGGCTCGTGGGCCACGACGTTTAGCATCCAGTACTTGTGCACGTTGTAGATGAAGACCCGCCCGGGCTCCCCCCACATGAGACGATTGTAGTTCTTCCTCCCGTGGAAGGCCCTCGAGGCGGGGTCCTTGGCCCCGTAGTATGCCTCGGTCTCCACGATCGTCCCCTCCAGGGCCTCGCCGTTCAGCACCCGGACGAGGCGCTTCCCCAGGAGCTCCCGCGCCACGACCGCCGGATCCTTCGAATAGAACGAAGGGGGAAGGACTTTCTCTGGGTCGGGCAGCTTCTCGGTCTCCTCCAATGCGGATGATCGTTCACTCGTCCATGAAGTCCACGACCCTCCCCTCCTGGGTCAGATCGTAGACGACCTCGCCGTCCCTATCCTGCTTCTCGACACAGAACCCGTGTTCCAGGATGCTCAGGTGCCAGGTGAGGGCCTTATCCTCCATACCGGTCCGCTCCCCCAGGGCCTCGACGGTGGCTTCCCCGTCTTTGAGGGCCCGGAGGATCTCCCTCCTCACCGGGCTGTTTATCGCCCTGAGGTACCTGACGTGGTACTCCTTGGTCTCCTCCATCGAGTGACCGATAGTCTTGGAATCCTTGTCCGACAACGTTACCGAGTTGAATCTGGCACAGGGGCTTTAAACGGTTGTCCAAGATAGGAGGGCGGCCTGAGGGGCATTGTTCCCGCTGCACAGAAAGACTTTAAACTTCACCCCGTTTTTCTGAGGTGAGACCCAAGGTATCTTGGGCAGATCATCATCGAGCGTCAACATTGAAGGAATCGCAATGAGCGAAGAAGAAAAGATCACGGAGGAAGAGGAGGCCGAGGAAGAGCAGGAGGAGGCCCCTGTGGAAGAGCCAGTGGAGGCTCCCGAGGAGCAGCCCAAGAAAAAGGCCGCTAAGAAGAAGGAGCCCGTCATAGAGGAGGGCGACTTCGTCCTCGTCGAGATGACCGGGATGACCCTGGAGAACGACGAGGTCTTCGACACCACCGACGAGGAGCTCGCCAAAGAGGAGGACATCCACGAGGAGGAAAAGACCTACGGCCCCAAGCTCGTCGTCGTCGGCGAGGGCTGGGTCCTCAAAGGCCTCGACGACCGCCTCGCAGGCCTCAAGCTCGAGGAGACCGCCGAGGTGGAGATCCCCGCCGAGGAGGCTTTCGGCGAGAGGAACCCCGAGAACGTGAAGACCATACCATTCAGGGTCCTCAGGTCGAAGGGGGTCAACCCCGTCGTGGGGCAGCAGATAGAGCTAGACGGTAGGATGGCCGTGGTGCGGAGCGTCAGCGCGGGCCGGGTCCAGCTCGACTACAACCATCCCCTCGCCGGGAGGAGGATCGTCTACCACGTGAAGCCCACGGTAAAGTATGAGAGCGACGAGGACAAGATCAGGGCCCTCATCGGGCGCCGGTTCATGGGCATCGACCTGAACCTCTTCAAGCTCAAGAAGCTCAAGACCAAGGTCAAGATCGAGATCCCCGACGAGATCTTTTTCGGGGATAACATCCAGATCGCGAAGCGGGGCGTCGCCCTTGACATCCAGCGCTACTACGAAGACGTCACCGAGATCGAGTACACCGAGGTCATAAAGCGGGCCTCCTAGGGGAGCTCCCTTGAGGACCGAGGTCGCCGTCGTCGGCGGGGGGCCCGCGGGGCTCATCGCCGCGCGTGAGCTCGCCTCGAAAGGCGTACAGGTCAAGGTCTTCGAGGAGCACCCTGAGATAGGCACACCCAACCACTGCGCGGGCATCCTCAGCGTCGAGGGGCTCAAGCGCATCGGGGTCGAGCTTGACCTAAAATTTCTCAGACACGAGATCAATGGAGGCACAGCCTTCGCCCCGGACGGCACCGGGATCAGGATAACAGGCAGCAGGACCCGGGCCTACATCGTGGACAGGGCCATATTCGACAGGCACCTCGCCGAGACGGCTAGGGACGCGGGCGCCGAGATCGAGAGAAACCACCGAATCCTGGATTTTATCTATGAGGATGGCAGGGTCGCCGGGATCCGGGGAGACCTGGACGTTGAAGCGAGCATGGTGATCGATGCCGAGGGCGCCTCCGGGGTCCTCGCCAGGAAAGCGGGGCTCCCGAGACCCGGAGGCGGCGTCCTGGCGGGCATCAACGCCAACGTCACCGACGCCCAGCTGGAGCCTGGCATGGTGGAGGTCTGGTTCGGCGAGGGCTTGGCGGATGGGTTGTTCGCCTGGGCGGTGCCCGCTGGGGAGGATGAGGCGAGATGCGGCCTCGCCACCGGGAAGGGGGACGCATTGGAGCTCCTGAGGGGCTTCATCAAGAACCGTTTCGGGCTCACGGAGTTCGGGGAGCCCGCGAGGTGGCCCGTGCTCACGGGAGGCCCCGTCGATAAAACTCACGGGGACGGGCTGCTCCTGGTGGGGGACGTTGCGGGGCACACGAAGCCCACCACGGGGGGAGGGGTCATTCTGGGGGGGATGTGCGCGATGATGGCCGCCGAGACTGCGATCCAGGCCCTCGAGGAAGAGGACTACTCGGCGGGCTTCCTGGGGCGATACGATGAGAGGTGGAGGGAGGCCCTCGGTGGGGAGTTCTCCTCCATGCTCGGGATGCGGAGGTTCCTGAACTCTCTCCCGGACCCCCGGATGAACCGGATCTTTGCCTCCGTCAAGTCCGCGGGGCTCGAGGCGACCCTGGAGACGTTCATTGATGAGGGGGATATGGACCTCCAGAGCGGGGTCCTCAGGAAGGCCCTCACCCACCCCGGGATGCTCAGGGTCATGACTAGCAGCTTGGGCCGCCTCGCCCTGGGGGAGCTCAGGGGCCTGTTTAACCTTTAAATAATCGGCTGT
>JACKQG010005393.1_pt1 | contig 14118 bp, 12 predicted proteins | sample 8237621 | NCBI WGS metagenome assembly JACKQG01 (sample SAMN15677084, study PRJNA649215) | marine metagenome | biome: marine; feature: Black Sea; material: saline water; isolation source: suspended particulate matter (SPM) from the Black Sea western gyre | collected 2013-06-09/2013-06-10 | depth...
GAATCTACTTAATTTTGTGTTGGGGGGGGTCAGCTTTACACACTACACACTTGACACGACACTAGTAACTATAGAGAAAAGCTTAGCACTCTTCAATACTGAGTTTTACCATTAACCATCAACTATACACTATTGTTATCTTTCCAGCGTATAGAACCGTGAGATATTTTCTCGTTTTACGAGGAGAAGCACTGAGTCAGTATTTTTCTCTCGTTTGAGTTCTTTGCTAAACTCTTTTTTCGAGGAGATTCTTCGAGTTCCTACTCTGGTAATCACATCGCCGGGTCGGAGACCTTCTCTGGCAGCTTTGCTCTCTGGCTCTACGTTCGTAACCACAACACCATCAACGTCATCAAGCTCATAGCGTTCTCTGTCCTCCGGAGTGATGTTTTTGACGGTCAATCCCAGCACTTCGGTTTGTGTCTGTGCTGCCAACGATTGAGCTTCATTCTCTTTCAGTTCTTCTAAAGTTACATATAAGGTCTTCGTTTTTCCGTCACGGATAATGGTCACTTCACGTCGAGTGGATGACGGCGTAGAACTGACAATATTTTTTAAGTTTGCCGGGTTCATAACCGTGCGTTCACCAAATTGGATGATGACATCACCTTCTTCCAGCCCTGCTTTTTCAGCCGGACTATCTTCTACAATACTGCTGACCAGCGCACCATCACGGGTGTCAAGATCAAGGGCTTTGGCTACGTCATCATTCACTTCTTGAATATACACACCCAGCCACGCTCGTACAACATAGCCATGTTCGATGAGGTCATTCATAACTTTCTTCACCATATTCACAGGGATGGCAAATCCAACTCCGCGGTTCGCTTTTTCATAACCACCGGTTGCAATTGCTGTGTTAATACCAACCAACTCTCCGGACATATTTAATAGCGCTCCGCCGCTGTTTCCGGGGTTGATTGCTGCATCGGTTTGAATGAAGTTTTCATAATGATCTCCGGAGAATACGTTGCTTCTGCCAAGAGCGCTGACAATTCCTGTCGTAACGGTATGGCTTAGATTTTCTGAAAACGGACTCCCGACAGCCATGACCCATTCACCGACTCTCAATTCATCTGAATCCCCAAGATTTAATGAGGTTAAATCATCTGTTTCAATTTGCAACACCGCTAAATCTGTTTTTGGATCTTTTCCGATAACCGTCGCTGAAAATATCCGTTTGTCCATTAACTTGACATTGATTTCTTCGGCTTTATCTATCACATGATTATTCGTTAGAATGTATCCTTTTTCTTTGTTGACAATGACTCCGGAACCCAAAGCCCGTCCACGATATTTTCGCTGAGGTTTATTCTTCGGGGAAAAACCAAATTGGTCAAAAGGGAAACCTCCATGGAATGACTTCATTTCCATGACGGTTTCCGTCATGATTGTTACCACAGCAGGGTTGGCTTTTTCGGCAACGTCTGCAAGTGCATCACTGAATTGTTTAACTACCGAATTTTGTGCACTTACCGTACACATAAAAATAATAGAGAATATGATGATGGTTTTTTTCATGATGTAATCCTTTCAAATTTTGATGATTTTATGCGGATGATTTTAAAAAGTTTCATGTATAAAAAAACCTTTCAAAGGTTCACAACCTTTGAAAGGTTAAAATTGCCTGAAAGTACGTTTTAAAAACTTTTTTCGAAGCTGAATATCCAACGATTGAAATCTACAGAAGGCTCATTGCTTCCCGGTTCGCTAAGCAAGAACGGCATATCCACACGAAGGACAACCGGATATCCTAAAACTGTTTTTTTAACACGCACTCCACATCCGGCATCGGCCAGGATATCACCTTCAAATTTGTTATCGCCCTCTTCCCATCGACTTCCCCAAAACATGGCTGCATCAGTGAACCCGGCCAACTCAAGGCTCACCTTTTGCACAGGGATATCTACAGTAACTTCAAATGTATTGGAAACTACACTTTCTGCCCCGGCATATCCCATCCCATAATATCCCCGAAGGTTGGCATCTCCCGGCAAGTGATAATGATTTTTCAAGTCTGTCATCCCAAAAAAGCTGGATTCATCTCTCAAAAATGCCTTTTGAAAAACGTCTCCCGAACCGGCACCTTCCACTGTAAATCGTTCTTGGGCGGGGATACCATTTTCACCAGCCCGGGATACTCCCCCTAATAGACGGTTCGAATATTCAATAATTCCCTGTGAATGCGACACCCTTAATTCTGAAGTTAATCGGCTAAACGTCCAATCGGACAATCCGCCCGGCGTGGTTGCATAACTTGTCACCCATGAATTACCGCGCATGTTTAGAGCGTATGATCCGTAAACCACGGCCACATTACCGGCATCATATAAATTCGTTCTGGCATTTCCGTCAGCATGAATAGTATAAAGTCCCATCGTCCACTCATGCTTAGGATCTACACCATATTTACGATTCCAATTTTTCGTAAAATAGAGATTTAACCCTGAAATGTCATTTTCATCAAATGCAGAAAAATGGATTGCGTTTCGATGCCCCGACAATGACCATCCTACACTCCCCGTATTTACACCGGTGGTAAGGCGTAAGTCCAAATATTCGTAATGTCCATATTTTCTGGATATCCGTATCCCCGGGCGGTAACCGTCTTGCTCATGAAAATACAACAACGGTGACCATTGAACAAGATACGCATCGATGGGGTTGTATGTCATTCCCGGCCTGCGGAACATTCTTTCGCGCTTCATTCTTCCGGATTGATTATTACGGCGATCCGCGTCTACCGTCATCTTATCAGGCTCTAATACGATTTTCACCGGTTCTTTAGATACAGAATAATTAAACGTATCCTCGTAACGCCAGAGATGGTTATTCCACCATGTTCGCGAAGTTGTGCCATCCTTAAATATTGTTTCAATCTCTACCGGCAGAAAACGATTCCCCTTTTGCCGAAGGTCTACTGTGACCTCCCAAATTCCATCTTCAAGAGCTTTCTTATCCCATCCACAAATAGCAATATCAAATTGCTGTGTGTCATGTAGCCACGCATTAAAAAACCATCCTAAATCTTCTCCGTAAACCTCTTCGGCAATAATAATAAATCTTTCTTCATTGACATGCTTCAATTTCCAGCGATTGAAATACGTCTGCATCGTCAAAAGGAACAGTGAATCTCCCATCACATATCGCAGTTCATTCAACATGAGTGATGGTTTTGTGTACGCATTTTGTCTGTAAACACGTCCGCTGTCAAAGAGATAAGATGACCGACTGATTGGTTCATCTCTTCCGCTTTGTTGAAAGCGGATTGTACTCCACTGGGCATGATCCGTCCATGGTGTAAACCGCCAATATTTTTTCTGATAAGGTTTATATCGCTTCAGGCTTAAATCATTTCCGGACGTCGGATATCGGGTTTCCATGTACCATCGAGTTTGGAAGGTCGTAAATCCCTCATCCATCCATGACTCGTCCACTTCATTATTACCTAATATTCCGTAATACCAGATGTGCCCAATTTCGTGTACAATCAAACTTTCGCTGTTACTACCGTTCATGACGAGCATCGGATATTCCATTCCGCCGCCGGGAGGTCGATCTGTAACCGTTACTTGCGGATATTGATAATGTCCAAATTTTGTTGATAACCATTCCAAGGCTCGTTCAGAACGCTCACGAACAACTCGCGACCAGTCCTCACCATTCTCTTCGTTGTAAAGTACGTGAACATCAATGCCATTCCATAATCCGTGCTCATAAAGAAATGTGGGTGAGGTAATCCATGCAAAGTCATGAACGTTTTCAGCATGAAATGTTACACTCCGCCTTTCGGTTGAATCCGGCGTAGACCTATTTTCTTTAAATTCTTCTAACCACTCTGAAAATACTTGGGTTGTATCAACCGTAACCTCACGCCAACCTGGGTTTCCACTGACAACTTCACCGGTCGCACCAACGATATATCCTATTGGCAAATCTAATGTGACATCAAATGTTCCGAACTCGCCATAAAATTCCCCTTCGGCATGAAACGGATCCGCATGCCATCCGTTTTCGTCGTACACAACCATTTTCGGATACCATTGCGCCATGTTGTACTGATCACCAATTCGTCCGGCTCTCTCAATCATTTCACCGACGTGATGAGTCCAATTCATGGTAATTGTCAGAGAATCTCCGGGTGCCAGCAATTCCGGTAATTTTGCCAATAAAATCGTATCATCGACTTCACAGGTATCCGCTGTTTTTCCATAAGGCATTTGAAGATGAAACGAATGTATGTCTATTCCACTTTCATAAGGAGTCATGTCTACCATCATCGCAGCAATCCGTCCTAAACGTCCGTAATTCTGACTAAATTCCCTATATTTTACCGACCCTTCCTGAAATGCATTCGGATAAAGATGCATATAAATTTTGTCTAAAGAATCCGGTGATTGATTTACATACATGATAGAAGATTCACCATGAATATTGTGATTTGCAGTGTCTAATGTGATAACCATCGTATAGTGCACAAACTGCTGCCAATACTCATCCGCTTGAACAGCGGACATAAGAATAACACAAGTGAGAAGTAGTTTTCTTAACATTGTTAGTTGGTTAGGGTGTTTGGGGTTGGGGTTTCCATAATCTGGGTGGTGTTGGTCTCCATATATTTTCTTCTATCGTAAGTTGTTCTTTGGATATCAGTCTCCTGTATTCTGACTCCTGACTCCAAATCACAAATACGGTTTAAGGTCTCTGTAAAATATTTCTTCGGATCGTGGACCGACATACATTTTTACAATATAGCCGTCACGGTCAATAATAAATGTTGTAGGAACTCCGGAAATCGGTTGCCTAACAGCCTGCCCGAATACCATCGCTGTCTGCTGAGTTTCCTGTCCCTGAATATCAGTTAATACGGGATAATTCATTTTCCATTTATCAACGAACTGCTGAATTTTATCGGGAGAACCTGACGAAAGTGTCACGCCAACAATTTCTAAACCGGCTTCGTTATATTTGTCATAGAGTTTAATAAAATCCGGGATTTCTTTTCTACACGGCGCACACCATGTTGCCCAGAAATTCAATAAAATTACTTTACCCTGCAAATCACTCATGGAGAGAATATCACCATCTAAAGTGGCTAATGAAAACTCCGGTGCTAAAACGGCTCCAGCCGGACGCGGCGATTGTGGTTTTACAATTTTTTTCGATGTAGCAGCCTTTGCATTATCCTTTTCTCCACAGCCTTCTGCAAGCGTCATCCCTGCGATAGCCATCATCCAAATTCCCACTACTAGTATTTTTCTCATCATCAATCCTTTATTTGTAATACTTTAATCCTTTGTCCAAAAATCTCACAAACTCATCTATATTTCTCGTCAACCCCGGGTATTCTGCAATCACGTCATCTTCCGGACTTAAAATCACATAATATGGAAGTGCTGCGGTTCCAAACCGTTCAATTTCGTATTGTTGTTTTTCGCGATAATTCTCACCGGCATCGGTATATAACTGAACTAATACAAATTTTTCGAACCGCTGTTTTACACGTTCATCCGTAAATACATTGGCTTCCATCCAACGGCAATTAGTGCATGTGTATCCTGTAAAATCAACAAAAACCGGTTTATGAACTTGTCGGGCTGCCTGCAATCCTTCATTCAGATCAGAATACCAATGATAAGATTCCGCTATCGAACCGTTGGTCACAACCAATCCTGTTTCTGATTCCAATTTTGGAGGTAAATACGAATAAATCAGCCCATGGATAGGCCGTCCTAATAATCCGGTTCCGAGATATAGTGCGAACGTCAAAAAGAATAAACTCAGTAACATCCGTGGAACGCCAACTGTGTCCATTGGAGAATCATGCGGTAACCGGATTTTCCCCAACAGATATATGCCCGTCAACAGAGAAATGATTGTCCACACCGCTAAAACGGTACTGTGCGTAAAAAATCCCCAGTTCCAAACAAGGTCGGTATTACTCAGGAATTTAAATGCCGCTGCAAATTCGAGGAAGCCCATCACGACCTTCACGGAATTTAACCATCCGCCGGACTTTGGCATCTTTGCTAAATATTGCGGAAAAAGTGCTAAAAAGAAAAACGGTGTTGCAAACGCCGTGGCAAAAATTATCATGCCTAATGCTGGCCAGAACCATTGACCTTGAGATGCTGCGACTAAAAGAAGCCCTAAAAATTGAACGGTGCATGTGAACGATGTTAATGTGAATGTCAGCGCCATAAACAGGATGCCGACATATCCACCGCGGCTTTCATTTTTTACGGTTGCTTGTCTTAAAAATTGCGGAAGTTGTATTTCATACATCCCAAAGAGAGAAAGGGCAAAGTAAATAAATAATCCGCCGATAAAGAGGTTTACCCATGGATTTGCCGCAATTTGGTTCGCCCCTGATGCTCCGAGAAAAGCAGCCAGTAACAATCCTAAAATTGCAAACGTAGCAATGATTCCAAGTGCATAAACCGATGCCTGTTTAATTGGGCTTTTGCCTTCAATCTCACCTTGATGCGTAAAAAACGACACCGTAATCGGGATCATCGGAAACACACAGGGAGTTAACAAGGCAAGAAATCCCATTGATAATGACAAAAGTATAAACGACCAAAATCCTTTTTGGATTGCAGTATCAAGGTCCACAAAACCGGACGGGTCACCTTCTGTCTCTAAACTTGTTTGGCTTTCTCGTGGTGATCCGGCTTCGATATTCACGGTTACCATTTCAGAAAACTCTTTTGGCGGATAACACATCACATCGTTACAACTTTGATACACCAAAGATGCTTTCAGAGATATCATGCCCGGATTCAAGTCAGAGTTTAAGAGAACCGGTAACACAAATTCAACCCTGCCCTCATGATAGGGAGTCGTCAGTTCAAAGCCTTCATCGTACTTTACAATCGGGTCCGGTTCATCGACGATTCCAACACGATCAACCGCTTCTCCCACTACCAACATCACTGATGAAACCGGCCCTTCGGGAACATCATGAACGGCATAGATATGCCATCCTTCTTCCATTTCGGCGACCATCGTGACGGTAACCACCTCACCCGCTCGGGCAGATTCATCTACAGACGCTTTCACCGATACGGGGTCATGAAACTGACCCGATAAAAGCATCGGGGTTAGTCCTGCTAGAAAAAGAACGATAGATTGGATTTTTTTCATTCGGTACTCACTATGATAATTATTTGATGAGGAAGAACAATAAAGGTAACAGTTTTAGACAGGTTCAGACAACCCATTCTTTTATGCGAGTAAACCATGATTGTTGCTTGCGGATCTTAAGCAAGACAGCAGGGAGCATAATCTCTGCGGCATCCTGACCATTTTTCAAAATAGTATCAAATTCTTCAAACTGCGACCAGTGCAGCCCTTGCACGTCCGGGCGGATGACCACATCGGCTTCAGAAACATTATGCTCGGTAAGTATATTGTATGTTATTTGCTCACTTCTCTGTAAAATATTGTATATATTTAACTCTGTTAGTTCTTTACGAATTCGCTTATTGATGTCGATTGCAACAGACATATCCACTTTTTCTTTCAAAACCGGCACCGGATTCGGCAATCCAACACCACCGTCAACCAGTATTTTATCCTCTGCCAACGTCGGCTCAATATATCCGGGAATTGTCCCACTCTGAACAACAGCTTCAATCAGATCACCCGAAGAATATACCACGATCTCTCCGGTATGCAAATCTGTTGCGGTAATATCTAAGGGGATTTTCAATTTTTCAAATTCTTGAACAGGAATTAAAAAATTCATTGCCGCTTTAAATTTTTCTTTTTTGATGATGGATGATCGATTCAGGGACATGACGATTACAAATTGATCACGAACTTTTTTCGCCAATTGTCCAAACGGAGAATGCGGATCTCTGTCTTCCACCATTCGTCCGGTTCCCAACGCTTCAAATTCCGGACTTTGTATAAAGTCTCTGAATCGTTGCTCAATCCATTCCGGATCTAAGGTTGCCGCGTACATTGCTCCAATCACAGCACCGGCACTCGTCCCTGCGATGTAATCAAAACGGATTCCGGCAGCATGTAGTACTTGAAGAACTCCGATATGCGCAGCTCCTCGCGCACCACCTCCCCCTAAAGCTAAACCAATTGTTTTTTTCTTCATGAAATAGTTTTTTGAGATGTTAGAGTGTTCAAGTGTCAACTGCTCCTGCCTACTGCCACTGCTTTCTACTCACTACTTTTGACTCTCGACTTTCTTCACCACATCGCTTTTCGGGACAATCTTTACTGTCATTTCTACTTTTTCAAACGGATTATCTCTTCGGTCACGAGGAACACTGACAATCCTGTCTATGATATCTACGCCTTGAATCACTTTGCCAAAGATGGTGTACTGCCCGTCCAGCCAACTGGGTTCTCCGACGCAAATAAAGAATTGACTCCCTGCACTGTTCGGATCTGATGACCGCGCCATGGACAGTGTTCCCCGAAGGTGGGATAACGAATCGCTGAATTCTGCAGGAATCATCCACGTCTCCGAGTGATCTTCCTGACCAATACCAAAGTATTTGGCAGCATTGCCACCGATGCCGTCGTTAGAGCGGTCATCATCTTTGGAATTTGGATCGCCGCCCTGAATCATAAACCCCGGGATGACCCGATGAAATGTGGTGCTGTCAAAATACCCGTTCTGTGTATGCAGCTTGAAACTTTCGACATGTTTCGGGGCAGATTCTTCGTAAAACTCAACAATCATATCACCAAATTGTGTCGAGATGACTCCCACTTCAATTTCTTTTTCACAACTCATAATCATCACTCCTATTATTAAGAAAATCCATTTTTTCATTTTTCCATCCTTTTGTTATTTTATCTAATTGTTATTTCAATCCGCGACTGCCAGGTTTGGTCGCAGGGATGGCTGCCAAGTCTTCCGGGATTTTATCCGACGGATAGCTGACAGCTTTTTGCTGAAGAACTGCAAATTGGTTTTCATGCAGCGTAACGGTACCGTTACTCCGATCCACGACCACTCCGGCACCTACCACGGTTGCTTCCTGTCGTTGCACCAGATGAATAACCTCCAGCATAGAGCCACCGGTTGTAATGACATCTTCCACGACAAGGACTTTTTCTCCCACCTTAATTTCGAACCCGCGACGAAGCGTCATTTCGCCGTTTTTCCGCTCGGCAAAAATGGATCGCGCTCCCAACAAACGTCCAACTTCCGTGCCGATGACAATCCCGCCCACTGCCGGAGATATCACCACATCTATCTTTTCATCGGCAAAGTGATCGACAATCATTTGAGAAAACAGTGTAAGATATTTGGGATGCTGTAGCACTTTTGCGCACTGGAAATATGTTGGACTTCGCCTACCGGAGGTCAAAATAAAATGTCCGTCCAATAATGCACCGGTCGAACGGAATATATTTAGTAATTCTTGATTATTCATTCGTGTATTGCTCTCATTTTTGTTACATAGTTTTGTGCGGCTTCCCTTATAGATATTTCACTGAGATCACCGGCGAATCCAATTCCTCTGGATACATTTATGAGTGCAGCACCGTTAAAGTTCCCATACTGCATACTTTTTTCTAAATCTCCACCTTGAGCACCAATACCCGGAATTAAAAATGGAAGATTTGGAGCAATTTTTCGTATTTGCCGAATTTCCTCCGGTGCGGTAGCTCCCACAACAAGACCAATATTCTTATTTTTATTTAACGTCACGGCTAAGTGTGCAACCTCTTCGTACATTAAATTGGCGTTCTCAAACCGTCTGTCCTGCAGTTCTGCTGAGGATGGATTCGACGTACGACAAAGCAAAAAGATTCCTTTCTCCTGATTTTCGATAAACGGTCGAATGGAGTCAGACCCCATATACGGATTGACAGTGACGGCATCAAACCCAAAATAGTCGAAGAGACTGATGGCATATTGTTTCGCAGTGTTTCCGATATCGCCGCGTTTTGCGTCTCCAATAATAATAGGACCATCCCCGATATATTCCACTGTTTCTTCAAGCCACTTGAACCCTTCGCTCCCCCATCGTTCAAAAAATGCAAGATTTGGTTTGTACGCTGCGGTGATATCATGTGTTGCATCGATGATCTTTTTTGTATGATCTTTGAGCATGTTCAGTGATGCGGATGGATCATTCATCGCTTCAGGGCGGATGTCCAACCCAACACAGAGATGCGAATTTGTATCTTTGATACGGTCAATCAACCGATTTGTGAATGTTTTCATGTAGCGAATTTACATATACGACAGACGAAAGTCATAAGGCGAAAGTCTGTAAATTCTTTCAGAACCTTAAAAAGGTTAAAAAGTGTAATATGACAACTCCACAACTACTGTTCACTTCTCACTTTTCACTATTCGCTAATTAATGTTTTGCACCGATTGATCTGCGTAAATTCGACGGATGAAACAGCTATCTTTCACTACAGAATCTCCATCAGAATCCCGTGTAATTGCATCCAGTGGTGTTTTCCAAATTGAGCTATTGAAACATGTCGGAGAAGATGACTACCCAACACTAGTCGAGATATCTGAGCACTTGGTCCCGGAATACGGAGTCAAAGCATCACTGACGAAAGCAACAATCCACAGATATTTTAACAAAGCCGGATCGTTGCCGTTTATTGCCCGATACCGTCGAAATATCATTGGATATATTATCGGTGTGCCATTGGAAGAACTCAGCCATGAACCATGGGCACGACTGGATGTTAATTTTGGTAAAGGGAACACACTCTATACGTATGCATTTGTGGTCATGTCTCAATACAAAGGAAACGGATATGCCAAAATGTTAAAACGTGTTTATTTAAGCTGGGCAAAGAAACGTGGGACGACCCGCTACATCACCGGGCATGTAAAATTGGGGGTATCTTCAAAATTCAGCGGGGATATTCAAATCATTAATCGTGTTGATAACTGGCAGGGAACAGGTTATATCTTCGAATATTACAGTCGTGACCTTGGTCCATTATCTCAACCGCATTTACAAAAACATAATCCTCCGCTGGTTAGCCGAACAAAAAGCGATTAAGTCACTTCTCTGCTTTATTATCCGAAATCAACCCTTCAGTTTTCTATACGATAATAACCCAAATAATACTCCAGCCCGGAAACAAATAAAGCTGTCCCAATTCCGATGTACATCGGGGAAAGAAGTATCTTCGGAAACAATGAAGACGTTCTCAAAAAGATGCCCATCGACATCATCACAAGGATTAAAATATAACTTTTCCATGCCTGAAAAGCAAACACGCAAACACGTTCAGGAAGACTGTTAATGCGTTGAATGTTTTTTTTAGCAATATGGCGAAATCCAAATTTGGCAATCGTGATTCCAAGAACAATTCCAACGAAGATTACCGTAAATAATTCCATCCCATGATATTGCCCGACCCAACGGAATGCAAATGTGTTCAACATAATCCCAACACCGCTCCAAAGTAATCCGGAGACCAGTAAAAGCCAGCGTTTATTTACAGCGGGTTTTGTTAACATTTTATTTAATGAAAAAGGCTGAGCAGATTAACCTGCCCAGCCTTTAAGTTCATCCTGTTATTGAATTAATTTTCTTCCTTGAGAAGTCCAAGTGAGAAAAACAGTGCCGTCAAGAACAAGAGCGGTGCTAAGATTAGCAAGACAAAATCCTGGGAGAAAAACAGAAGTTGTCCTCCTGCTTTCAGGAATGCCAGTGCTATCCCGCCAAGACTGATTAACGTACCGCCAACGGTAACGTAAATGAACTGACCGGCTGCTTTTCCTGCTTTCACTGCCATGATCGGTACGAAGAAAATCGTCAGTCCGGCAGTAGCATGAAATACGGGATACACAATGCTTCCCCAACTCATTTCACCATAACGCGAAACCGTGATTAACACTAATCCAATTACCATAAGATACAGGTAGTTCTTGGAATATTCCTCATGGTACTTCGTCATGAGTCCGGTAGCAAGGCTAAAGGGTATTAATCCCGCAACAACCGCCACGAAGTTATTTGCCAATGCACCCCAACCCGCAAAAATTAAAATCAATCCTGCAACCAAAAATACCAGAAATGATACTATGTAATACAGATTGAAGGTCCCTGCTGTTTCAGAATTTTTTTGTTTATTCACAAAGTACCAGATCATGTAAATCAGTACTAATCCTGTAAGCAGAAGAACTATTCTATCAAAAATAGTCATGTTATTTCCTCCTTGTTTGTTTTATGTATTTGCAATGCAGCGTACTGCTACCTTCTTTGCAAAATCTTTTCATAATGCGAATATCAGCATCGCGCCGGCCATATAAATTGACGCGTATTTAAAAAGTGTGAAATTTGTTTTTTCTGATGGGCTCAAGATTAATCTCCCGGACAACACAAGCATGATTAGACTTCCGAACCTCAATGCCACAATCCCCGAATGATTGATGTGCAAAAAATACGCTACCATCAGCAAAATACCTGCAGCAATTAAATTGGTTACGGCGATAAAATACCGCGCAGAATTGAATCCAAATACATTTGGGAAGGTCGGGACTCCTGCCAGTTTATAATCCTTGGAATGGTTCATTGCCAACGTAAGGATGTGTGTTGGAATCCATAAGAGAATCGCGAACATCAGTAGAATTCCAATAAAGTCCACTTGTCCTGTTACCAGCACTCTCCCAGCCAGGATCGGCATCCCTCCGGACAAACCGCCGAATACGATAGACCACGGGGATTTCCGTTTCAGCCAAATTGTGTAGACAATGAAATCAAAAAATACACCCAGCCCAATCACGGCTGCATAGAGCCATGATATCCAAAGGTTGATCACGGTGCCACCGAGAATAAGAACCCAGCTAAAGATCGTCGCCGCTCTTGGAGTGAGTACTCCTTTAGGGATCGGACGGTTTTTTGTCCGTGCCATCACCGCATCAATATCCCGGTCAAAGACCATATTTAAGGCCGTGGTTCCACTGACGGCGAACAACATTCCCAATAGAGCCAGAAGTAACTCACCGGTAGTTAATCCGCCGCCCGCACTGCGATACGCCGCAAAAGCAGTAAAGATCAACAGTCCCGTTTGCGGGGTTTTTATCAGCTGAAGATAAAATTTAGCCAGCTTAATGATGGCTTTGATCCTCCATCACGTTTGGCTGAAACTCAGAACGCACGCAACGGAACCCAACCTGAAAACTCATGTAAGGGGGCACATAACCGACTTCATCGTCCACATGTCCCATCACGCCACTGTTTTCGGTATAAGACCGCATTTCAAAACCATACTCCATCATCGAACCGCCATAGATATACCGCTGATGGCTGCCAATGATTAAATCACCTGTCCACTCAGCAACGTTCCCAGCCATGTCATAACATCCGTAGGGACTTTTGCTATCTTTCGTCGAAAAATCTCCATGAGTGTTTCCGTTGTAGAATCCGATTGGCGTTAAGCCATTGAAGGAATCAAACGGATCATGGCTGTGATGATAATTTCCATATTCCGGTGTCGGCTCAAAGTTTCCAAAAGGGTATGAACGTCCGTCAGTTCCCCGTGCGGCTTTTTCCCATTCATATTTAAGCGGTAGTCTCCATCCGTAAAAGTCAGCATGGGCATACGCCCCTGTCCAAGACACATACGTCGCCGGAAAGTTCTCATATCCGCTGGCAACACTGAATGCACCGTCTGAAAACTGAATCCGGGCTCTTACTCCGTTTAGATTGTAGTATTCATAATCCTGTGCGGGTACGCGCTTCTCATGGCGTCCAACATCTCCGCCACCGCCAAAAACATCACCCTTGTAATGTCCCATGACGTTCCCATTTTTTACATAAATCTTTTCCTGAGAATATGCGGCATTCAAATACTGTGCAAATTCAGAGTTTGTAACTTCTGTTTTCATAATTTCAAAATCATAATCCATATCCAAATGATGTCCGTTTAATCCCGAAATAAATTCCCCGGCAGGCACGCTTACCCACTCTCCCGGATTAACGGTAAGATTCATCTTTATTTTGGACGGATGGATTTCAGGAGCAGGTTCGCCACATGAAGTAATGAAAAATATTCCACCAATCATAAGAGTCATACCTACTAATTTGTTTTTTAGTAATTTAATTAGAAGCCAAAGTAAATAAGCCCCAAGTGTTACTTCCAATATTCCAAGTCCAATTT
>JACKQG010005394.1_pt1 | contig 14117 bp, 11 predicted proteins | sample 8237621 | NCBI WGS metagenome assembly JACKQG01 (sample SAMN15677084, study PRJNA649215) | marine metagenome | biome: marine; feature: Black Sea; material: saline water; isolation source: suspended particulate matter (SPM) from the Black Sea western gyre | collected 2013-06-09/2013-06-10 | depth...
GGATGAAATCCGCAGTAGGCAAAGAGCGCAGTTGTTTACGTACTCATACTTCACCAGTGCAGGTTCGTGCTTTGCGAGAACTAGGTGCACCCTTGAGGGTTGTTGCCCCAGGACGAGTATTCCGTCAAGAAGCACAAGACGCTACCCATGAGCATACCTTTCATCAGTTCGAAGGATTAGTAGTCGGCGAAGGTATTGGTGTTCCACACATGTTGCATGCAATGAACAGTATGCTCGAAGGGGTCTTCGGCCGTAAACTCGAAACCAGACTACGTCCCGGATTTTTCCCGTTTGTCGAGCCCGGGTTTGAGCTAGATGCGCGATGCCCGTTTTGCAAAAGTGGGTGTAAAGTTTGTAAGGGATCTACCTGGATTGAACTTATGCCTGGTGGTTTGGTGCACCCAAATGTCCTTGATGCAGCCGGTGTTGACTCTGCAAAGTATTCTGGGTTTGCATTTGGCTTAGGCTTGTCGCGCATGGCAATGCTGCGCTACACAATTAATGATATTCGTTACATGTGCAGTGGCGATTTACGTTTCTTGCAACAATTTACAGCATGAAGATTTCTCTAAATTGGGTCGGCGATTTCGTTGATATCAGCGATAAGAGCGCCATAGAAATAAGCGCACTATTGTCAGTGCATACTGCTGAAGTCGAGGGCATTGAATATAGTGGCGAAAGTATAGCTGGTGTTGTGATCGCTGAAGTTTTAAGCTGCGAGCAGCATCCAGATGCTGACAAACTTTCTGTTACTACTCTCAATTATGGCGCCGACGAAACGGTACAGGTCGTTTGTGGGGCAGCGAATGTTAGAACAGGCCTGAAAGTAGCACTTGCGCCGGTGGGTTGTGTATTGCCTGGCGACTTTAAAATCAAAAAAGCAAAGTTGCGTGGGCAGTTATCGCAGGGCATGATTTGTTCAGATGCCGAAATTGAGCTAAGCGACGATTCCGATGGCATTAAAGAATTGCCAGCAGATGCACCAGTCGGTTCTCGATTAATTGATTATTTAAATCTATCAGACTCTATTCTTGAAATTGATAACAAGTCATTAACTCATCGCCCAGATTTGTGGGGGCACTACGGCTTTGCTCGCGAACTTGCGGCAATTTTAAAGCGTCCCTTAAAAGAGTACCCTGACAATTTCGAGTGGCCGTCTGCCAAATCCACATACAGCATCGAGCTTGATGACCAGCAGATGACGTCCTGCTATCAATTAGCAGAGTTGTCGATAGCCGGTGGTCCACAACCTTCACCGGCATGGCTGCAGCAGCGATTGTTGGCTGTTGGTCAGAGGCCAGTCAATGATGTAGTAGATGTTTCGAACTATGTGATGCTCGAACTAGGACAACCTACTCATGCTTTTGATAAAGATAAGGTTGCAGGTACGCAGTTGTCAATCCGTCCAGCTGTTAACAAAGAGGTGTTTTCCGCTATCGATGACAGCGAGCCAATCTTAGATGAAAGTGATTTCGTAATCGCAGATAGCAATACTGCACTGGCTCTTGCAGGTGTCATCGGTGGCCGCAATAGCGAGGTTGGCGATAGCACAACATCCATTCTTCTAGAGTCAGCTAACTTTGACGGAACAACCGTTCGTCGTAGTGCATTGCGCCACGATTTGCGGTCAGAGGCTTCATCTCGATTCGAAAAATCATTAGATCCAAATTATGTGCCGTTGGCTAGCCAGCGTGTTTGCGAGATGTTGTGCTCGTTGCGTGATGACGTGCAGCTGGTTTGCGCTCCTGTGTTTGCCGGTGACTGTAAGGTTCCGAGTTCTGCCCTTACTATGCAGCCCAATAAGGTTCGGTCTTTGCTTGGCATTGAAGTTAGCGATGACGAAATTGTCGAAAATTTAACTGCTCTTGGTTTTTCTGTGGTTGCTGACAACGACAGCTTGCGTGTCACAGCCCCAAGTTATCGGGCTACGAAAGACATAAAATCTGCGATAGACCTTGTCGAAGAAGTTGGTCGCATTGCGGGCTACGATAATATTGTGCCGCGGCCTCTCACCGCATCTATAACAGTGCCGCAACAATTGCCATATCGTCAGTTGGCTAATAAATTGCTGATGCGACTAGTCAGTGTCCATCAGGCACACGAAACCCAGTCATATTCTTTTATTGCTGACGAGTGGGCCGAGTTGCAAGGGCGTAATCCTAAAGATTATATTCAAATATCTAATCCTGTTCATGATGCGGTTAGTTTACTGCGTCAAGATCCCGTGCTGTCATTGCTACAGCAGGTTGCTGTTAATCAGCGCGAATTTACCGATGGCCGCCTGTGTGAATTTACTAAAGGCTACTGTGCCAACCCTGATGGTGGCGAAGCACTCGAGTCGCGTCAATTGGCCTTGCTTTGCTGGGGCCCTAAAGAATTGCCAAAGGCAGGGCAAGAATCATTGATTGGCCAGTTGCAGTCAATTGCCAGCGACTTGTGTTCTTCATTAGACGTTAATATTCAGTTTGATACCGAGCAAGATGGCTTGGCCGAACGCCATGCCTTCGCTCACCCGCGTCAGGCACTTGCGCTTAATTTTGCGCGCCAAGAAGTAGGTGTTATTGCACGTGTTCACCCTTCGATAGTCAGCTCGCTGATGGTTGACGATAGCGATGCAGCAGTTTTGTTGTTCGATATTGACCGACTTGTCGAAGCTCAGGCTAAAACCAAATTTAAGTTTAAGGCTCCTCCGAAATTCCCGGCCATCAAAGTTGATGTTGCTCTTGCACTGCCACCAGAGGTAAATTATGCAGCTGCTAGTAAAACAGTTGCCAAAGCCGCTGGTAAATACCTTGACTCAATTGAGCTATTTGACACTTACAGTGGTCCTGGGCTAGAAGAAGGGCAGCACAGTATGGCCTTCAGAGTGACACTACGCGATGCTGAGCGCACTCTAAGTGACAAAGAAGAGCAGAAATTCATTAAGGCTGTGGCCCGTGCCAGCGAGCAATTAGGCGGAAATCTTCGTAGCTAAACAGTGCTGGGTAGGGTATTTTTATATTACCTCCGGTTAAAGTCCCCATGCTTAAAAAGCTGATCAAGAATAATTTCGACATTCTCTACACTGTATTACAGGTGTGGCTTGATGGGGTAATTGTGCTTGGCGCATGTTTTGCTGGCTTTTATTTTTACAATTATATTTTCCCAATCGAAGTAAAAGCCAATCTTATCGACTACCGTCAGTTGTTTGTAGTTATTACGGGCATTGTTCTTAGTTGTTCGTGGCTGCTCGGTATGTACCATTCGCGCAAATCAATATTGAATGTTGAAGAGTACCGAGCGATTTATAAAGCCGTATTGATTTCTTTTTTGCTCACATCTACTTGCATGTATTTGCTGCGCTCAATGGATACGATGATTAACCCTGACTCAGCGCTAGTTGGCTATTTGCAGTTTATTTATCAGCCTTTTGAAATTGAGGGCTCAAGTAAGTTTTCACGGGTAATGTATGTCGCTATATTTGCTTTTGTCTGGTTGTTTTTAACGATTGAGCGAGCTTTGATGTTTGGTTTGCTGAGACGCCTACACTCAAGAGGTGTAGGAAACATAAACATTGCGATTGTTGGTACTTCTGATACTGCAACCCAGCTCTACCGCAAAATGAAAATATTTCCCACGCTAGGTTACAACCTAGTAGGATTTATCACTCATTCAAGTGAAAACCAATCAGATGGTCGTCCTTCGCCATCGATGTCAGAAGGGAAGACTCTCGGCTCATTTGACAAACTGCTGAATGTCACCCGTAAGCATCGCATTCACCGTGTTGTAGTTGTTTGCCCTCTTGTCTCCGAAGAAGAGCTAGAGCATATGTGTCGTAGCATGGAACGCTTCCAGATTGACTATCAAGTTCTACCGCGCTTGTCCCACTTCTTGTCTAAACGGTTTACTGTTGAAACATTCGACAACATGCCGCTAATATCTCCGGTAGAGCTAGGCGTCCGCCCAATTTATTGCGCTGTTAAACGAGCTGTCGATGTCGCCTTAGCACTGACAGGATTTACATTTAGCTTGCTTCTGCTGCCGCTTATTGCCTTGGCGATTCGTCTTGAATCTAAGGGGCCGATCTTTTTCACTCAATATCGTATGGGTGCCGGAAATTCTACTTTTAGAATGATTAAGTTTAGAACTATGTTTGCCGATAAGTGTGGCGATGATATTACTCCCGCCCAAGGTGACAGTCGCGTGACAAAAGTAGGCAAGTTTTTGCGCAAGTCATCTTTAGATGAATTCCCGCAGTTTATTAATATTCTGCGCGGCGAGATGTCATTAATTGGCCCGCGTCCTGAAATGCCATTTATTGTTGAAGAGTACGACCAAATGCAAATGCAGCGCCTAGATATTCGTCCAGGAATAACAGGTTTGTGGCAAGTGTCTGATAAACGCAAGTCGCCGATCCATGAAAACATTGACTATGATTTGTACTATATTCAAAACCAGTCAGTCTTTCTTGATTTGACAATTGGGGTGCTTACATTTGCCGCTATGCTTAACACTTCGAGTACTGATTAATGGCAGAATACACAGGCCCTGATCGTCGGCAACAACCGACACCGTTCTTGTCTAGGTATTCATTTTTCGGCGGCAAGCGCGGTGAGGGTGGCAGCCCAGAGAGTTCCTACTACGATTTCTATCCGCTCTGGACCTGGATAGTTCTTACAAGTTTTTTGATGCTAAACTTGCTTGATGCACATTTTACTTTGATATACCTTCAGCGTGGCGGTGAAGAGGCAAACCCGATTGCTGTACAATTGCTGGCTTCGGGCATGTGGGCATTTATTGGCGTTAAGGCTTTTGGCGTCGGCCTCGGTGCAGTTATCTTTTGTATTCTAAATGACTTTAAGAATGCTCGTATTGGTGTATTCGCAGCGTTGCTGTTTTACCAGCTATTGCTGCTTTATCACATCAGCCTTTACTTGGGCTGGGTCGGTAACGTTAGCTCTTAAAAAGTAGGCCGACACTGATAGGTACAATTTCCTTCAGTTTTTCAAAGTGCGGATTCGCTTGTGCTTTATCGGCAAGGCGTCGAATAAGTTCTTCTAGATATGGTGGTGGGGCTAGAGTGTCTGCAGCAAGCTCTGCACTAGAGTGTTGTTGCCAGATCAAGCTATGTCCGTCGTCAGTATGGTCGCTAACGAGAGTTATTTCACTACTAAGGCCAAAGCGTTGCAACAACAAAAAGGATGCTTTTAGGGCAGCGCGAGTACATCGCGGCTCGGCATAAATAACCGCACCCGCTTCAACGTTTATTTTGGGATTGAATCCAAGTTTGAGCAAATCTTTTTCTACACCTAGGGCACAATCACGAATATCAAATGAATCAAAGTGCGGTGTCATCTCGGTGGTGGCCAACTCAATGTATTCAAGTTGCTCGCTAACTTGTAATGATGCACGTAATGCCGGCTCAACAAATTCAATGGCATCTTCGCCACCCATTCGCACCATTTGTAGCCCCCCCGAAATGCAAGTTAAGGGGTCGCGTAGTCCTTCAACTAGACCACTAAGGAATGAGTTGTCACTAGATGATGCGCTAATCTTGCTGCCAGAGTCAGAAAACTGTTTGAGGCAAGTTCTTAATCCTTGAGGAGTATATGGTTTGGGTAATATACTAATGTTTGAGAGCGTAAGCAGGTTTTCGAATCCAGCAATGCCGCGGTCACCGACCAACATTAGGCACCAAGTATTCGGATGCAGCTTTAATGATGCACCAACTGTGCGCAAATCACCAAGGCCCATAGCATCGGTCTCGATTAACACACCATCAGCAGTTCCAGCACCTCCGATATGATGTAGCCAGTCATCAAGTTCAAAGTGAGCACAGCGTACATTTGCCTCTGGAAAAATCGACTCAATAGATTGACGCAGCCCCGAATCTAAATCGGGAGCGTACAGCAAAATGCTGTTAGTGGCTTGCGGGCTAGCTAACACGCCATAATCTTAGCAACTTCTTACATATAAGTTAAGAAATAAGCTACTGGCCATCGCTTGGACTACAACGCCTAATTACCCACGGAATTGCTTCAGCCAGGTGAGCGCAGTATAAGTCAGGCTCTTTTCCCATTTCAGCAAGCTTTTGCCGCATAGCGCGCCCCTTTCCAGTGCCTACCAAAACTGAGGCCATATCTTTAGCCGCAAAAGCCTGCAAATCGCGGACGTCATCTCCGATTCCGACACTGTGTTGCCAGTCGATCTCGAAGTCTTGAGCAGCAACATCTAGCATGCCACCGTGCGGTTTGCGACATCGACAGCGCCTACGTTCAGGTGCTACGCCAACTTCGGGGTGGTGTGGGCAGTGATAATAGCCATCAATACGAACGCCATAAGGCATGAGCAATGCATCGATTTGATTTTGAATTTCAAGTAAGTCACCCTCATCTAGCAGTCCGCGAGCAATCCCGGATTGGTTAGATACAACTATTAGCTGCAGGCCCTGCTGCTGGAAAGCAGCTAAAGCTTGAGCGATGCCAGGCAACAATTCTGTGCGTGAAGCATCAGATAAATACGACACCTCTTTTAGGATGGTGCCGTCACGATCAAGAAAAACAGTAGGTCTTGCAGTCATGGTACTTGCAACTAAGCGCGCTATAGATTATCCTACCCGCCATGAAAAATAAGAAAAACTACAATAAACTACTAGAAGAGCTATCAAATGATAGCGGAGATCCTTGGATGGTTCTCAAAGTAATGGGCGAATTCGTTGAAGGCTTCGATGCTATGAAAAACGTCGGGCCATGCGTTTCCATTTTTGGTTCGGCCCGCACTAAACTGAGTAATCCGCACTACAAAATGGGGGTTCGGGTCGCCGAAGAATTAGGCAAGCGAGGCTATAGCATCATCACTGGTGGTGGCCCTGGTGCCATGGAAGCTGGCAACGAAGGTGCCAGAAATATTGGTACTAAATCAATTGGCTTGAACATTGTGTTGCCAATGGAGCAAGATCCAAACCCATACCAAGATTTAGAATTGCACTTTAAGTACTTTTTTACGCGCAAAGTATGTTTCGCTAAATATGCTTTAGCCTATGTGGTGCTGCCAGGCGGCTTCGGCACCATGGACGAGTTCTTTGAGGCGCTTACCTTAATTCAAACAGGTAAGATGCGAAATTTCCCAATTGTATTAATGGGTAAAAGTTACTGGGGTGGTCTAGTTCGCTGGATAAAGAAATCAATGTTCAGCGAAGGGACCATTTCAGCTTCTGACTTAGATTTGTTTTATATGACCGACGACCCAATTGAGGCCGCGCAGGTAATTCAGCGCGCTCTTGAAGAAGGCTCTCATGCACGCCCTGAGTGGAAGCTGCAAATTGCTCGCGCTCGTCGTCAGGCATCTCGCTTGAATGCAAAAAAACGCTTGTCGAGCAAATCCAAGAAAACTTCTAAGAAGAAGGCAACAAAGAAGAAAGCAACAAAGAAGAAGAATTAAATATCTTCTTCTTTGGCCCGAGACATAAAATCTCCGGTTTCGGTAGATACTTTAATGTATTCACCAGCATCGACAAAAGGCGGCACCTTAATTTCAAGGCCTGTTTCGCATACAGCGCGCTTTTTGTCGGATGTTACGGTATTTCCTTTGGCCGACATCTCAGCTTCAGTTACCTTAAGAATAACTACAGTAGGCAAGTCGATTGCCACTGGAGTTGACTCGAAAAAAGTAAGCTGTATTTCTTGGTTGTCGCGCACAAATTTCATTGAGTCGCCAACCATGTCTGCCTCAAGGAAGTATTGCTCGTAGTTCTCTGAATCCATGAAAACAAAGGATTCGCCTTCCATGTACGAGAAGGTGCAAGATCGTTTGTCGAGATGCGCACGCTCGAGAGTCTCATCAGAGCTAAGGCGCATAGACTTTTGTTGCCCAGTACCATGCTTCTTCAGCTTGATTTGGTTGAATGATGACCCTTTTCCGGGTTTACGAAATTCATAATCGGTTACGACCCAGAGTTCGCCGTCGATCACTAGAATTTGGCCTTTACGGCATTGATTTGCTTTGATTGTTGCCATGATGTATTTACTAGTTGCCTATTTTACACTTGCTGCCTAGGAATGTTTGCGCCGAATACTACTTGAAGGAATATTTAACAATTTTCGATATTTGGTGATTGTGCGCCGCGCAACAGAAACACCATCGCGCTCTTTAAGGATGCGTAAAACCTCTTCATCGGAAAGTGGGTGAGCTTTGTCTTCGGCGCTAATAATGTCTTCGATGCGCTGTTGAATCGAGGCACGAGTTCGCGATGCACCCGTTGTGGTTTTTTGTCCCCCAGAAAACATTGACTTAAGTGCAATTACACCTTGTGGTGTATGGGCGTATTTTCCGCGGATTGCCCGCGACACCGTAGAAATGTGAACACCAACCTGGTCAGCAACATCTTGCATTATTAGAGGGCTGAGGTATTGTTTTCCGAGCTTTAAGTACATGACCTGTTTTTCTGCAAGGACTTCAGCAATGCTTAAAATTGTTTTTCTGCGTTGCTGAATAGCATCGATGCAGCCACGTGCCTTGTCGATTTTGCGCAGCAAATGCGCATGCAGCTTTTTGTTCGACTTTGCATCTTGCAGTGCTTGATGAGCAATAGTCGATAAACTTATTTGCGGCAAATAATCTGTCACTAGGCTTACAACCGGTGTTTTAGTTGCGTCGTCATCGAGTTCAATTTTTACATCAGGGCAAATTACACCATTAGTATCAACTGTGTAGGCAGCAAATGGTCGCAAGTCAAACAACGAAAGCACAGTGATGCCGTGTCGCACTTGCTCGACAGTCATCTTTTCGGCTTTTGCAATTTGTGGTAAGCGATTAGCAAGTAAATCGTCAAAGTGATTGGTTAAAATAACACGTGCATCAGCATGCTCTTCTTCTAGGTTGTCAAGTTGAAGTAAAAAACATTCGCGCAGATCAATCGCGCCAAGAGCTGGGTGTGAAACTTCACGAATTAACTCGAGGCTATACTCTAATACAGAATACTCAATGCCAGTCATTTCAGAGAGTTCGCTTATTCCCTCTACCAAAAAACCTCGGTCGTCAAGAAAAGTCAGAATGACCTCGGCCGCACGCACATGCTGCTCGCTGATGTCGCGTGTGCGCAACTCAGACAATATTTCGTCAGCACTCTGCTGGTCGGGTGCCGCAGTGTTTTGGATAAAATCGAAGTCGCTAGCCTCTGTTTGACCCTTTTCTCTTATATTTGGCGCAGCTTCAAGTAGGTTTCCTGCTGTGTCGTATTCATTTAAATCAGCATCGTCACGTTGGTCACTATCGTCAGTTACCTCTTGTTGATTATCGTTGTTGGATACTGGTCGCTCGTCATCGACCTCAAGGAAAGGATTTTCTTCAAGTTCAGCCGTTAAAAAGTCAAGCAGCTCAGTCGAATTTAGTTGCAGAATATGCATCGCCTGAACCATGAGCGGCGATTGAGTCAAGCGCTGCTCCAGATTAAGGTTTTGGTTGTATCCCATCCGCATAACCTATTTTAGCATAGCAGACAGACGCGGTTACAATAGCGACAACGATTCATGCACATACTCCTTGTTGAAGACGAAGCAACTCTCGCAATTCCACTTTCTGATGCCCTGCAAGACCAGGGGCATGATGTGGTTCATATTGCGGATGGGGCGTCAGCTTTGTCGTGGTTAAGCAGCAATTTAGTCGATTTAGTCATCAGCGATATTCGTTTGCCGCACGGTGACGGTATGCAAATATTACAGCGCGCCCGTCAACAACAGCCTCCCGCCGAGGTGCTAATGATGACGGGGTTCGCCACCGTAGAGCAGGCAGTGCAGGCATTGCACAGTGGTGCTTATAATTATTTGCAAAAGCCATTTTCTACCGAATCTTTTTTGAGTCACGTTGCCAAAATGTGCGAGTTGCGAGAGCTGCAGCAAGAATTAACTTCAATGCGCGCCGATGTTTTAAGTCAAGTTTTGTTAAGCGGCAAGAGTAACGAAATATCAATTGTCAATCAACGCTTACAGCAATGGGCCGACCAAGATTTAACTGTGTTGATTACTGGGCGTAGTGGCACTGGCAAAGAAAGATCTGCAAGGGCATTGCATCAACTTTCACAGCGTAAAGAATTGCCCTTTGTTGCGGTTTCATGCGCGGCAATCCCAAGCTCATTATTTGAAGGAGAGCTTTTCGGTTACAGGAAAGGAGCTTTTTCCGGCGCTGATGCAGACCATCACGGCTTGCTGCACAGTGTAAGCGGCGGCACTTTATTCCTCGACGATATCGATGACTTTCCGCTCGAGCTGCAACCTAAAATGTTGCGGGTCTTACAAGAGTCAGAATTCATCCGCTTAGGTGATACCCGGCCTCAAAAGTTCAGCGGACGTGTGGTAGCAGCCACCAAGCGCGCCTTGCCCGAGTTGGTCAGCGAGGCAAAGTTTCGTGAAGATCTCTACCATCGCCTCAACGTATTAAACCTCGAATTGCCAGAGTTAAACTCTCGCCTTGAAGATTTACCGTTATTGCTCGCAGACTTATTAAACCGCTGGGATATAGAAGGGCGTTATTCTGTTTCTAACACAGCCCTAAAGCAATTGTCTACATTTAGCTGGCCAGGAAATGTTCGCGAATTAGAAAATGCATTACGCCGTGCAATTGCCCTGTCTGGCCGCGCGCGAGTTTTGCGCATTGAACATTTTATGCCGGTTGTCGGTCAAGACAATCTGCAAGTTGGTGACCAACTTGTCGGACTCCGCGAAATCACTGCGCGCGCAGAAACGGAAGCCATCCTTAATGCTCTTGAGCTTACTGGTGGGCGTAAGGCAAAGGCTGCTGAGCTATTAGGCATTACCCGTAAAGTATTATGGAGTAAAATGGGCGATCTCGGAATGGGGCAGGGTAAATGAGTTCGGTAAAACAACTCGATCTCGGAGGTTTGCTTCTTGAAGTCAGCGACGAAAAAATTTATTGTGTTGCAGATTTGCATTTGTGCGTAAGTCGTCCTCATGAAATAATTGATTTTGCAAACGAGGTTGCTGACTGTAGCGGCAGCTATTCATTGCTGTTGATTCTCGGAGATTTGTTTGACGTCTATGTCGGCCCTGAAGATTTGCGAGCACCAGAATTTGCTGCTTTATTTACTGCCTTCGACGAGTTTTCTTCTACCGGTCGAGTAATCGTTATTCGTGGAAATCGCGATGTATTGTTAAGTCCTCAACACGCTGCCAAATATTCTTTTGATGTAAGCGACGTGGTTATTGCTAATCAATTATCGCAACGTACTCTCTACTTACACGGTGATGTCTTTTGTTCCGCTGATTTAAAATATCAACGGTTGCGAAAGTTGTTGCGCTGTCGCCCAACGCGTCTATTGCTGCGCTTGTTGCCAGTATTCGTCCGCCGCAAGCTGGGCAGGCGGATGCGCCAAGTTTCTACAGCCGAAGTTGCACGCAAAGAAATGGGCGAAATGCAGCTGGATTTTCCGGCAATCGCCGCCGCCGCTAGCCGTTTTAAGGCCTCAAATGTCGTAGTTGGCCATCTCCATAAGGCCCAGACCGAACAAATCACTGCAAACTGCCGTCTAGAAGTACTTTCTGCATGGCATCCACGGTTGACTAGCCGCTAGAAAGGGGTAGAATATGCGACCCAATGGCACAGGTTAAACCTTTGGATGGAATCTCAGTCGTCACCCTTGACGGCTTAAGCGGTTCTGGCAAAAGTACTCTTGCTAAGCTTCTGGCTAAAAGACTTAATTGGTTTTACGTAGATTCAGGCGCTTGGTATCGAGCACTAACTTGGGCTGTCCTGCAAGGCGAAGCTTTGGTCGATGATACAGACTATGTTTTGCAGGTGCTCTCTCAAATAGAATTGACATCAGACAGCAGTGGCGTTGTAAGTGTTAATAACAAACATTTACTCGTCGAATTGCGCACTCCGCAAATAGATAAAAATGTTTCGGCAATCGCCGATCATTTACCTGTGCGCGAGGCTCTTAATCAAAAAATGCGCGCGATGCTTAAAGACGACGACGTCCAAGGTGTTGTGGCTGACGGCCGAGATGCCGGCACTATAATTTTCGCTAATGCGCCATTGAAGGTTTTTGTCGAGGTGCCGCTCGAAATTCGTGCTGCGCGTCGTTTTTCGCAACAACGCTTACTAAACCCTGATCTCACTCTTTCGCAAGTGCAAGCTGCAATAGCTCAGCGTGATAATCGCGATGCACAGCGCGGAAACTCAGCTCCTCATCCAACAGATGAAAGCTACATTCTTGATAATTCAAATCAATCAGTCGAGCAAGCGGTCGGACGCTTGTTGACTTGGCACCAGCAAATATTTGTCGCCAAGTAAGTGACATTTTCTCCGAAACCCTAACCCCATTTACATCATGGTCTCAAAAGACCTAATTAGACGTTACGACCTTAGCGACGAAGAACTAGATCGTCAGTTAACAGCAGCTCTCGGTACAGTCGAAAGCTCAGCCATCAGTGAAATGATTGGCGACAAAGTCGGCGACGTAGAACGTGACCAAATAGTCACAGCAACAGTACTCAGTGTCGAAGAAGATCACGGCGTAGTTCGTGTCGACATCGGCGGCAAAGCTGAAGCCCCGTTGCTTTTTTCAGAATTTGATAGCGACCTTCCTGAAGTTGGTGCAACTATCGAAGTCTTCTACCGTGGCGACGACCGCCACACCAACGTGCCAGTCGTTTCTAAGCGCGATGCTGATCGCGAACGCGCTTGGTCTAAAATCGTTGGCGTTTACAACCCTGGCGATATTATCGATGGCCACGTTCAAAAGCTCATCAAGGGTGGCTTGATCGTTTCAATCGATGGTGTGCAAGTGTTTATGCCGGCCTCGCAAATCGACATTCGTCGTGTTGCTGATGCTAGCATTTTTGTTGATACAGTAATTCAAGCAAAAGTCGTTAAGATTGACGAAGAGCGTCGTAACATTGTTATCTCGCGTCGCCAGCTTCTTGAAGAAGAGCGTGTTGAAAAACGCGCCGCATTGCTCGAAGAAATCGAAGAAGGCCAAACAAGAATCGGCGAAGTCAAGAACATTGCAGATTTTGGTGCATTCGTCGATCTCGGCGGCATGGATGGCTTGCTTCACGTTACCGACATGTCATACGGACGCATCAAGCATCCGCGTGAAATGGTGAAAATCGGCGACAAAATTGAAGTCTTTGTGCAATCAATCGACCGCGATCGCAACCGCGTTGCTCTGTCGCTCAAGGCTCTAACTAAAGACCCATGGGAAAACATCGAAAATCGCTTTCCAGTTAAGACTACTCACAAAGGCCGCATCGCCAATATCGTGCCTTACGGATTGTTTGTTGAACTCGAGTCAGGCGTTGAAGGCTTGGTACACGTTACCGAAATTTCATGGACGCAGAAAAATCCAAACCCTGAGGCTGAATACACTAAGGGTGACGAAATTGATGTCCATGTTAAGGCTATCGACTTTGAAAAGAAAGAGATGTCTTTGTCACTACGTGAGGTCGAGGGCAACCCTTGGCAGCGCATTGCCGAGCACTATGCTCCGGGTACTGTTATTGAAGCAACAATTAAAAACCTTGCAACCTACGGCGCATTTGTCGAGATTGAAGAGGGTATTGATGGCTTGTTGCATAACACCGATTTCCACTGGACACGTAAGATTCAGCACCCATCAGAAATCGTCAAGAAGGGCGATCGTCTGCAGTGTGTAGTTCTTAATGTTGACTTAGATAAGCAGCGTATATCTTTGGGTATGAAGCAGCTTACTAAAAACCCATGGGAAGATTACATTCCTACTAACTACCATGTTGGTGATATGTTGTCGGGCGAAGTTACTAAGCACATCGCTGCTGGTTGCTTCATCAAGCTCGAAGACGATCTTGAAGCATTCTTGCATTACTCTACTCTTCCACAAGAGTGGCATGAGGCCCCTCAGACACATTGCCTAGTCGGAATGAAAGTCGAGGTGCGAATTGTCCGCGTTGATTGTGGCGAAGAGCGTATCGGTCTTATCTTTATTCACGCAGAGTTCGGCGAGAACGACGACGTGCGTAAAAACTGGGAAGCTGCGCAAGAAGCAAAAGCCGCAAAGAAGGCAGCTAAAAAGGCTGCGAAAGAGGCCGCAAAGGCTGCTGCCGGTGAAGCAGAAGAAGCTCCTGTCGTTGAGGCTGAGCCTGAAG
>JACKQG010005395.1_pt1 | contig 14117 bp, 6 predicted proteins | sample 8237621 | NCBI WGS metagenome assembly JACKQG01 (sample SAMN15677084, study PRJNA649215) | marine metagenome | biome: marine; feature: Black Sea; material: saline water; isolation source: suspended particulate matter (SPM) from the Black Sea western gyre | collected 2013-06-09/2013-06-10 | depth...
TTCTGAATCTACTAACTGTAATCCTCCTGATGCTTCTGTCTCATTAACATCAAACCTGGTGAAGTATACATCTATTTTGCTACCAACTGCACCTATAATATCAAATTCTATGAATGCAACAGTTCCTGTTTCTGATACTAAATCACTTAAAGCATAAATCACTATTTTTCCATCTTTAAGATTGGTTTCTACTGCATAATTTTGTTCTGCAAGAATACCATCTTTAAGCGTCAGTTCAGTCAAATGTAGCACTTCTAAATCAAAGGTAATGCTAATATCAATACCCTCAATCGCTGTTACTTCTTCTATAACAATTGGAATTTTTAATGTAGAGTTTATGTTTGTCTCAATTTCAGTTGATTCAAATGTTTCATAAGAAAGTATCTTTCTACTATCAGGTGCCCAGTTACCTGAAACATCTCCAAGTCGTATTCCAATGAAGTCCTCATCTATTAAGTCTGATTCTAATGGGGTATATTCTCGAGTATTTTCATAAACTATCGGGGGCCAATCATTACATTCAGGAATAGGTTCTGGTGCAAATACCCAGTCAATACAATCACCATTTAACTCAGTAATTAAATCTGCGGCATATCTTGCTACACGGGAAGCATCCATTCCACTAATGAAACCATTCATTGAAACATCTCCAGCTATCATCTCAAGACAATCAAATGAATATAAGTCAGCAACGTATCTCGCAATCCGCGAAGCATCCGTTCCGCTTAATCCACCAAGGTCATCTGCTTTGGATGGAGTTGAAATATAATTACCACCAGGAATATCATTGAAAATATAATCTCCACTTGTATTAGTTGTAGTAGAATAAGTGCCATCTCCAGTAAGTTCTAATTCTGCATCTGGAATAGGAGAAGCATCACTATAATAGCCCATATTTCCTGAAATATTAAATGTTGAGGCAGTAACCCAATCCAGAACAATAACATTATAATACTCCAATTCTGGCATTGTCAGAGTAATTACATTCTCTTCATAAACAAAAGGAACTGAGAGTGTATCCGTAAAATCTGGAGAGACAACACTTACCTGCTCACAGGTATTTTGCGCAGGTATTTGAACAGGCACATCAATTTGAGGAAGCATCTCGTGGTTCTCATCATCCCAATTATGATTTATTATATGGAGATATGATTGTGTTCCATCGTCTTTATCCATATAGGCTATAGTCACCTTTGATTCGTTGACAGGGGAGTTAAAGTTCAAGCCGCTATCCCAGTCTATGTTCCACTCGCCATTGAACGGGACAACACCGTTTACAGTAACCATCGTCTCATAATAGCTCATTATGACATTTCGATAGATACAATCGTATGCGTTCAGAAAATCCGCCTGCTGTTTCATTATTTCAATAAGCGGTGTGCCGTCGGAGAGAGTATCCTCCCATGCGTTCTCTTCGGCTTCATGAACTGGAAAGCAAAAATTTACTCCAGCTGCACGCATCTCCATTGCGTAGGTTAGCAAATATATGGCTCTTTGGTCAGCGGGTTCATCAATTCCGCCGAGATGGGCGAATGGCATCCCGAGTTGCCAGAAATCGCAGAACGCGACAATGGGAACCTCCTCGCCGAGGTATTCCACCGCTCGCCTCTTGAGCAGCCGCCAGATGTTTATTTGCGCCTGGTCGCCGATAAGGCATATTTTGCTGGTATCCGTTGCTGTAGAACAATGATAAGCAGGAAAGGTCAAGCAATCGCCCATAGGAGCCAGCATATAGTCAACATAGTGGGGCAGGATATAAGCGGAACCGTTGTAAGTGATATAAACATCCCGCTCAAGCGATGCAGCATAAGCCAGCGAACTATCCGTCACCCTGCGCCACCAGGTAGAAAATATCAATTCATACATGAATGATTCCTCAATCAAATCCTGTATCGTCGCAACCCAGACATCTTCAGAAAAGACGAGTAGCCATAGCAGGTGGTAGTAATCGGATGGGAACCAATCAAGGAATAGTTTGTTCGGCGGGTATAAGATATTGTCCCATGTAAGCTCTCCGCCAAATGGATTAAGCGTCCAGTCGTTAGCTTGCAGGTATTTTCGATAGTTGAAGCTATTCATCGTGCCATCGGGACACTGTATGGTATCGGAGAGGTCTATTAGTTTTTCCGTTTCCCATCGGGGGTCGGAAGATGCCCAGCCGAGGCTGTCGCAGTATCTTGCCAGGAGGAACTGCCTGAACCCCTGCCCGAAAAGCTGCATCTCAGAAATGTATGCCACGCTGTCGGTTGAAAATAACAGAACCTTTTCAGCAGGCACAGGCTCAACCAGAAAGGAGCGGATGGAATCGGTGTTTCCTATATGAAACACTGGTGGGTCAAAATCCTGCCACGAGGAGCCCTCCCAGTAGACCGCATGAAACGAATCAAGTATATGCTCTGTTGGGAATCTCAGATATACCTGTTTGATAGTCCTTATCCGTCCGAAATCTATCTCAACCCAATGGCTATCGCCTACTTCGGAGTGCCAGAATGTTGCAAAATCATCATCAAAAGCGAGTTGGGCAGAATCGTTCATTGAACTTGCCGATGCTTCTGGCATGAACCATTCCACAGGGTCAATATATCCATGCCCGAATACTACAGACAGTTTTGTCGCAAAGTTGGCTGTTCCTATAGTGTAGTCATCATAGCCGATATTCTTATTATTTGACGAATCAGCATCAAGGGAAAGCTTATAAGCCCCATCTATCTCGTCGAACTCGAGAGCATTAACATTTGCGTCAAGTTGCTCAAAAGCCCAGTAAAGGCAATAATCAAGGTAATTCTCATTTGCGATTATGCCGTTGGTTATTGTAAAGTCAAACGGACTCGGCTGGTAATAGATTTCGCCATCCGCGTTAAGAGTGACAAAATCATCATACACGGGTTCAGGAATCTCGAACGGATAGATGTGGTCATCATCGTAGGGATTATCGCAGGGCCATCCACCTTCTATTGTAAGTTGCGCAACCTGAACACCACCTTCAAATAAGGCTCCACGAGCATTTAACTCAGGTGGAAATTCCCATAAACCATAAAGCGGGTCTGTGAAGGGATTCCCTGGCATGCTACTATACTTGAACCAGGCTCTCTTCACATATTGCGGATTGATGTATACTGCGGCATTAACAGTTGAGTCATTCCATACAACAGGACCAAATGTCCAGACCCTCACATCATTCAAATTATTTACGACTTGTGCTGGAACTGGCTGTATTAACCCCCAGCTCAAACTTATCAGAATAATTAGGACGATTTTTTTAAGCATTTTTATCACCTTTCACTACCTCAATTCCTGAGGCAGGTCGCCTAAGGCGACAAAAGTAGCAGTTTTTTGGTTTGAGAATAATTCTTTTTTCCTGATGTGGCTCTGCTTTTGGTGGACAATTTATAGAAATAAATTCCTGAACCCATACCTTCAGCATCCCATTCAATCTGTTTTCTACTACCAGCTAACACAAAACCATTAACAAGCTCTTCTACAAGTTGTCCACGAACATTATAAATCTGAATATTAACATGGGCATCCTTTGGCAAGTCATATCTAATAACTGTCTTTGAATCAAATGGATTTGGATAATTTGGGTAGAGCGTAAATTTATCTGGAAGAAGTTGAACTACATTCACTTCTAATCTTCGTGTAACTATTTCTGCTCCTTCTGAATCTACTAACTGTAATCCTCCTGATGCTTCTGTCTCATTAACATCAAACTTTGTGAAGTAAACATCTGTTTTGCTACCAGCTGTACCAATAACATCAAATTCTATGAATGCAACAGTTCCTGTTTCTGATACTAAATCACTTAGAGCATAAATCACCATTTTCCCATATTTAAGATTAGTTTCTATTGCATAATTTTTGTCTTCAAGAATACCATCTTTAAGTGTCAGGTCAGTCAGATGTAGCATTTCTGAATCAAATGCAATAACAATATCAATACCTTCAATTGGTGTTACATTTTCTATTACTATTGGAATTTTCATGATAGAGTTTATGTTTGTATCAAATTCAATTGCTTCAAATGATTCAGAAGAAAGTGTCACTCTACTATCAGGTGCCCAGTTACCTGATACATCTCCAAGTCTTATTCCAATAAAGTCTTCATCTGTTAAGTCTAATTCTAAGGGAGAATAATCTCTTGTAGATTCATAAACTATCGGTGGCCAGCCTGCACAATCAGGTATAGGGTCTGGTGTAAATACCCATTCAATACCATCATCATTTAATTCAGTAATTAAATCTGCAGCATATCTTGCTACTCTGGAAGCATCCATTCCACTAATATAACTATTTATTGAAACATCTCCAGCTATCATCTCAAAGCAATCAAACGAATATAAGTCAGCAGCATATCTCGCAATCCGCGAAGCATCCATTCCGCTTAATCCACCGAGATCATCTGCTTTGGATGGAGTTGATACATAATTACCACCGGGAATATCATTGAAAATATAATCACCACTTGTATTAGTTGTAGTGGAATAAGTGCCATCTCCAGTAAGTTCTAATTCTGCATTTGGAATAGGAGAAGCATTACTATAGTAACCAATATTTCCTTCAATGTCAAAATCACAGGGAATTACTGTAAAGTAGCCATCATTTACTGTAACACTCGCTTCATTAACCTGAGCAAAACTAAATACCAAATCTGTAAACTCTCCTTCTGAACCCACTACATCAAATTCAAGATAGGCAATTACACCACTTCCGCTAAATAAATCTGACAAAGCATAAAATACAAGTGTAATCTCTCCAGGCACATCAGTATTTGCAAAGAATCCATAATCTTCATTCTCTAATACACCACCTGTTAGAGTTGCTCCCGTAGCATCTATTACTCCCTCATTAAATGTAATAACTACATCTATCCCTTCTATCGCTATCTCTTCTGGATTATCCAGAGTTAAGGGTATTGAAACCTGTGAACCCGGACATCCCTCTGCATCTATTGGTAGTAATAATGAGAGTTCACCTTCAGGATTTAGAATAAAATCAATATCAGTTGTTGCTTCTCCAGATAAAACCTCAACATCTGTTATTGTAGAATTTATATATCCAGCTAATGATGCGGTAACATCATAATTGCCTGGTGCAATAGTGATTGAATAATCTCCATTTGCTTCAGGGTTCACTGTTATCCCGTTTGCGGTAACTTCTACATCTTCAACATTCCCACTGCCACCATTTAGAGTAACTGAACCTTCAATAGTGCCATCTGGCAGATAAAGAGTAAAATAGTCATCACTGTAATCATAGACAGAACTGTTAGCTGCGTCAGTTATTTTTATTTTGTAATAGTCTGATTCATCATAACTTGTAGAAATTGCCCAACTATAGGTTCCATTATTTGGTGTATTACTTGAAATAGTAGCATAATAACTGCCTATCTGGTAAAGCTTAATACTAACACTACTACCTGCATTCTCGCTTGTCCATGTAATATCATAAGTAGAACCGATTGCCCAATTCTCACCACCATTTGGAGAGGTAACTGTAATTGATGGTTCAGGATGTAAATTAAAAATACCAGCTTGATTAGATGTAAAATTATAACCACCGGGAGTTAAATCATTCAAGTAATAGTATCCATTGTAATATCCAGACCAACCCCAGTTAATGTGAAAATGATCTGTTCCTTCATATCCGTCAAGATTAAATGCATGACCACTATCATTCTCTCCTCTATAAACAAGAGGACGACCATTATCTAATTCTTCGCGAAGCATACTTTCCCAGACTGAAGAAGAATAATTATTTTTATATCTATAAATTGCATCGTTATCATATCCGAAATATGTCTCAAAAGCAACAACTGACTGGGAAGTATATGCCCCAGAACCATAAGGTCCATAATCCATATTTACACTAACTCCGCAATGATAGAGTAATTCTCTTGTAGCATTAGTTGGTGAACTGTTATACATATCTGACCAATCATAGGTTGTTGCACCAAAATCAACATAAAGGTAACCATAGTCTGAATAATAGCCATGTGAACCAGTTCCTGTAGTTGGATGTGCCCAATATTTCATAACTTGAGCCATTGCTACAGCAACACAACCGGCATAAACATAACCGCCAGGTCCATAAGGGTCAGCAGGACAGTAAGTATTCCAGGAATAACCCTGGTCCCAATTTGTGGAAAGAAGTGGAGAAACATCCCTGATATCTCTAATTATTTCAAACTCTTCAGATACTACATTTAATCTTGACCATTCATTTCTGATTTCTTCATTTCCAAGTAAATTATTTTCTTTTACATAAACAATCTGTTCTTTAAAGCTTGCAAGCATTTCGTCAAATTGTGGTGGATGATTCTCAAGGCTATATTCGTGTTCAAAATTATATCCTAAAATAGGAAAAACAGCATCATCAGCAGCAACCAGAACAAAACCACCAGCAGGCAAACCAAAATTGAAAAAGTAATAAACATTTTCTGAATTTTCTTTCTCTATAAAAGTTTCAACAATTTCAGGATTATTAGATGCTTTAACATTCCTTTCTAAATACCAATTCATTGCGACCTGTTTTGCGGTTTCAATATTAACCGTTGCAGAATAAATTAGTGATGGGATAATTAATAATAATATAATGATAACGAACTGACTTTTTCTTTTGCCCGAAAATAATCGGCCAGTCTGCCATCTTTCCGGCAGGAATTTCCCTGATAAATGGGGATTAAACATAGTTTTTAACGCTTTGCTCAACATTTTTTCTCCTTACTTTGATTTTTTGGTTTTTGTTAATTTGCACTTTTAAATATATGCAAATATCTGACTAAATTGGTTAACATCTTATAATTCCAATATACTATATATACATTAGATTTACCCCTTACTAATCTCACTTTCTTCAAGGTTCTAATTCATTTTTATATCTGGTACGAATAATTAATTAGAAAATATTTTTTATCTGGAAACTTAGATTAATATTTGTAGAAGTTTATTTTTTTATGTCAAATTTATTAAACAAGTTTGCAGAAAATTCCATAAATAATTTTTATCTGATTTTCATAATTATAATTCATCATATTTTTTCAAGTTTTATAGTTATCTTAATTTTTTAGTTGTTACAATTTCTTGGTCAAATATTCTTCCAATAAGTTTCCAGTCACTTCTCTGCGATATTTGATATTTGAACGAATATCTGAAATAGGGAAGATTTCTGACCTCAAAATTGATTTTGCTTTTTCAATATTTGAATTATTTATTTTTTTATTTATTAGAAAATTTTCTGTTTTACATAATCGTAAAACAGTTGGTGACACGCTTCCAGCAGATAATTTGATCCATTTCATTTTTTCGTTATATTTACATATCCCAGCTAAAGATGTTTTGCTGATTGTCAAAGCATTTCTCTGTCCCACTTTTCTGAAATAATAAGAAACATTTTTTTCTTTTATAATTGGAATTTCAATGTGTTGGATAAATTCTTTTTCTTTCAAAACTGTCATTCCCGGACCGAGAAAAAATTCTGTAATCGGAATTTTTCGGGAAGAATCATCAAATAAATTTTGAACTGATATTTTGGCTTCTAAAACCATCAAAGGCGGAATGCTGTCTCCGGCTGGAGAAGCATTTGCAAGATTTCCGCCAAGAGTTGCACGATTGCGAATCTGGGGAGAACCGATTGTCTTTAATGCTTGTATCATTATGGGAAAATGCTTATTGATTACTTGGTCTTGTATAATTTTACTTATTGGAATTGCGGAACCAATATAAATATAATTTTCATTAGGAAATATTTCATTAAGTTCAGTAATTTCAGATAAATTTATGATTACATCTGCTTTTTGAAATTTTTCTTTTTCTACCAACAAATCAGTGCAACCTGCAATAAACACAATTTTTTGAGATTTGCAATCTGAAACTTTATTTTTTAATTCTGCAATACTTTTTGGAGAAAGAATTATCTTATTTTTCATTATTTCTGATTTTTTAGAAATTCAATTCTCATATAATATTTCTTGAATTTTTTCCGGTGTAATTGGAAGTTCACAAATTGTTTTTCCAACAGCTTGACTAACTGCTGAAGCAATTGCTGGAGCAACTCCAACCAACGGCAATTCGCCAAGTGCTTTTGCTCCTTCTGGTCCAAAGAAGTATGGTTCTTCAACAATATCAACTTCAATATCAGGAATATCCATTGTTGTCGGAATAATGTAATCGGCAAATCCAGTATTTTGAATTTCACCTTTATTCATCGGCATATCCTCATAAATTGCAAATCCGATTCCCTGAACAGTTCCGCCTAAAATCTGGCCAATAGATTGCTGATAATTTATTGCTTTGCCAATATCATGAGATGTGTAAAATTTCTTAACTTTCACTTGATATGTGACCAAATCTATTTCAATTTCAGCTATGCTGGCAGACCATGAATACACAGGATATCCATAGCCAGTATAAGTGGTTTCGTCAAACTTAATAAAATCCGGATGCTTGTATTGTGATTTAACTTTGAGGGTTCCGAATTTTGTGTAATATTTTTTTGCTTTATCAGTAAATGAGAGTTTTTCATCTATGTCAATTTTAGTCTCTCTGAATCTTTTTAGGATTTTATCGCAATTATCAACAAGCAGTTTTCCAACAATCATTGTGCTTCTTGAGGCTACAGTTGGACCGCTATCAGGCACCTTGCTTGTGTTTTTCTCTTCTATAATAATGTCAGAGAAAGGAATCTTTAGTTTGTCAGAAACAATAATTTTGAACGCAGTATCAATTCCCTGCCCCATTTCTGTATTTGCTGTTCGGATGATAATTTTTCCACCAGAGATTAGTTCCATTTCTGCAATTGCTTTGATTCTATTTTCTCCAATACCAGTAAAACCAGCCCCGTGAAAAACTGTAGAAAGTCCAATTCCTTTTAGCAATTTTTTTTGTCTGCCTTGAGTTTTGTTGAAATTTTTGTATTCTAAATATTTTCTTTCAAAATCTGACATTTTTATGACATTTTCAAGGCATTTGTGTAAACCAAAACTATAATTAATTGGCTGACCAGTTGGCATTTTATCATTCAATTTTAGAAGATTTTTTTTTCTTATCTCAAGTGGTGATAAATTGAGTTTTCTTGCAATTTTATCAATCAACATTTCAATTGCAAAAAATGCTTGTGGAGCACCAAACCCACGAAAAGCACCAGATGGAATTTTGTTTGTCTTTAGTGCCAATCCATGGATTTTCACATTTGGAATATTATAACAGCCAGCACCGCACAAAACTGCACGAGCCAATACAACTGGACTGAGTGTGCTATATGCTCCGCTGTCCAGTTTCAACTCAATTTTAAGACCAAGAATCTTACCTGATTTTGTAACAGCGGCTTTTCCAGTAATTTTAGAAGGATGTCTTTTGGTTGTGAATTTCACATCTTCTTCTCTTGAAAAACTCAAAAGGACTGGTCGTTTTGATTTTTGTGTAAGAAGAGCAACATGTCCACAAATGAGAGATGGAAAATCTTCCTTTCCACCGAATGCTCCTCCTGTTGAGGTCTGAGTAACATCAGTTTTGATTTCAGTTCCTTTGAATAATTCATCCATTGCATTTTGCACATAATAAGGGCATTGCATTGAACCAAATATATGAATCGTGTTCCCATCAGGAACTGCCATTGCTACTTGTGGTTCAAGATACACATGTTCTTGATAGCCTGTTTTGAATTCTTCTTTTATGATAAAATCAGCTTCTTTTTTTACCACCGAAAAATCTCCACTTTTAATTGTGATATTTTCAAATATATTCTTCTTATTACGAGAATTTTCAGATTGTTCAATACCTAAAATTGCCGGTAAATCTTCATATTCTATTTTAATTTTTGACTTAGCGAGTTCCAATTTTTCCAGAGATTCAGCAGCAAGAAGAATAATCGGTTCACCAAAACAATTAACTTGATTTTCTGCCAGATATGGCATATCATTTTTAATCATTGCAACATAATTATTTGGAATATCTTTAGCAGTAATAATTGTGATGTCAGACCAATCGAAGTTTTTCGAGAATTCAATTTTCTTAATTAAAGCACTTGCTCGAGCCGAGCGAACAGTTGTTGCAAATAGTCTGTTTGGCGCATCAAAATCACGAAGGTATTTTTCTTTACCAGAAATTTTTGATGTCGCATCTACTCTAATCTCTTTATTTTTTGAATTCATCAAATTTTGTAAGTATTTAGTTTTATATGAAACATGCATGTCCCGATAATCTGGACGCACCCGTCTGGGCGTCGAGCCTGAAAGGATGATGAAAATAACACACCCCCTCTGATGAATCGGAGACCCCTCTTGGTAGAGGGGAATTCGCCAAAATCCCCTCTTGAGAGGGGTGGACTCCGATGATAATCGGAGGACGGGGTGTGTAACCTGCCTGTCTGGCGTAGCTTTAGCGTAGACGGGCGTGCTATTTCATATGAAAGCTTTTCTTTTGAAATTCTATTGATTGCATTTCTGCAGCGATACTCAACGCAATTTCTGAAGGAATATCTCCACCAATATCAAGTCCGATAGGTGAATATAGATTTTTCAAATCCACATCACCAATTTCAGATTTTAATTTTTTCAGATTTGCTGTAACTTTATTTTTTGAGCCAATCATTCCAACATATTTTATCTCAAGTTTTCGCTGATAGATATTTTTCAGAATTTCGTAATCGTGTTTATGTCCGTGAGTTATAATAATAATGTAGGAATCCTGGGATGGTTTAAATTTTTGGGTGAATTCATCGTAATTTGCATGAATTCTTTCATCTGCCCGAGGATGTATTTTTTCACTCACGAATTCTTTTCTGTTATCAATAATGAAAATTTTATATTTTTGTTTATTGAGAATTTTGGTTAATGCTTGAGCAATATGACCACCACCAAAGATATACACTTCAAATTTGGGAGTAATAGATTCAAAATAAATTTTCGCAGTTCCGCCACAAATCATTCCTGTATCAATTTCATTTTTTTGTATAGAGGTTTTTTTACTTAAATTGTAATTTTTCAGACCATTTTCAGCACATCGTAACATTTCAAGTCCATCTTTTATGACAAGCATTTCAAGGTTTCCACCTCCAACAGTTCCGAAAGTTTTTCCATTTTCCTGAATAATCATTTTGAAACCTGTTTTGCCCGGAGAAGAACCGGAAGCTTCTACAAGAGTGCCAACAATAAACCGTTTGTTCTCGTTTTTCAAAAGATAAATTTTTTCTGTAATGTCCATAATTCTAACTTTGATTATTCAAATTTTTTAGTTCATTATCAGTATTTGCATCCTTGATGATTGCTGAATCAGCAACATTTACATGAAGTGTATTTTTCTTTTCTTTTTCTAAAATATTTCGCAAAGTTTCATTTGTTTCTGAATTACTGATTTTTTGCAAAATAGGTTTTTTCAGTAAAATTGGATGGCCTGATTTATGTTGAAAACTGGGAATAATAACCGTATTTTCTGATTGCTGAGAAGATTTTACTAATAATTCGTAAACTGTGAGAGAAATTTGTGGCTGGTCAACAAGATGCAACAAAACATAATCATAATGATTTGCGATATTGAGCAATTCTTTTGCGGCAGTTTGAACTGAACTAAACATACCTTTTGAAAAATTTGGATTGAAAACAAAGCTGATTTTTTTCAATAAATCAGTTTCTTTCAAAGTATTCTTTATCTCGTTTTCAAGCAATTCCGCATTAAAACCAGTGATGATAAAAATTTTTTCACAGAAAAAAGATAATTTTTTCAGAATAGTTACGATAAAATATTCATCTTTGTATTTTGCTAATGGTTTGAATTCTGACATTCTGGAGGAATAACCAGCTGCGAGAATTATTCCATAGATTTTTTTGTTCATTACAAATTTATAAACCCAAAGATTTCTTTGCACTTTTGGAATCTTTCAATCCGCAACCTGTCAGAATGACAACAATTTTCTCATTCTTTTTAGAAGTTGAATTGCAATATTTTTCAAATCCAGTCCAGGCTGCAGCAGCAGAAGGCTCAACAAAAATTCCCAATTTGTTTCCAATATATTTTTCAGATTTTAAAATTTCATCATCACTCACTTTTATACCAAATCCTTTACTTTTCTCAATACAATCTGCGGCGAGATAAAGATTTCGCGGCGCATTCACAGAAATGCTATCTGCAACGGTTTTGGATTTTTTCAAGACAAACTTTTTGGTCGCAAGATAATCTATAATCGCAGAACTGCCTTCTGCTTGAACTGCGATTAGTTGTGGAATTTTCTCAATGATTTCTAATTGATGTAGATCAAAAAATCCTTTGTAAAGTCCGGAGATTATTACGCCATCTCCAACTGGCACGAAAACTTTATCAGGCACTTCAAAATTCATCTGCAGAATTATGTCAAAAGCACCGGATTTTTTGCCTTCAATTGTTAGAGGATTATAAGCAGTATTTCGGTTATACCAATTATTTTCTTTAGATTTTTTAATGGCTAAATCAAATGCATCGTCATAATTTCCATCTACTTTTTGAATATCAGCGCCGTAAATTTTTATCTGCAGAAGTTTTTCATCAGGAATGCTTTTTGGAACGAAAATTTTGCTCTTCAATCCAAGAGTTGCACAAATTCCAGAAATTGAAGATGCAGCATTTCCTGTAGATGCAGTGCAAATCGTGGTTTTCACAATTTCAATTGCTTTGGCTGCGACCAAAATTGATGCACGGTCTTTGTATGAAAAAGTTGGATTGTGAGTTTCATCCAACAGATAAATTTCATTATCTGAAATGTTTTGAGTTTTCTTTAAACTGTTTTGTGGAAGAGTCAAAGAATCAAATAAAGAAAAATTTAGATTTTTTTGAAAAGGTAATAATTCATGATAAAGAAAGATATTTCCAGATTTTATTTTTTTGAAGAATTTTTTTGAATATTTTGTTTTCAAAGAATCATAATCATAAAAAATTTGTAAAACGCCAATTAGAGGATTTCCTGGTTGATTCTTACTTTTACAATCTGGACAAAGATAATGGAAATTTGGTTCAATAAAATCTGCATCCCATTTTTTTTCGCAAGTGAAACATTGATAGTAATACATTTTTATGGAAGAATTCTCGTGCCTGCTTTATTGTTAACGGCATTAGCGATAAGTTCCGGTGTTGTGATTATCACTTTTTTCCCACCGTTTTCAAGGAAATCTATAGCGGATTCTATTTTTGGAAGCATACTTCCCTTTTTGAAATGTCCTTCGGTGCAATATTTTTTTGCTTGTGCGAGTGTCATTTCAGAAATTGCTTGTTGATTTTCTTTTCCAAAATTCAAAAAAACTTGCTCAATAGAAGTGAAAATTATTAGATAATCTGCTTTGAGATTTTGTGCAAGAAGCGAAGAAGCACGGTCTTTGTCAATAACAGCAGGAACGCCTTCAAGATTACCATCTTCATTTTTAATGACAGGAATTCCACCTCCTCCAACTGCTATAACAATAAATCCATCGGAAATCAAATTTTCAATTACATCTTGTTCAATTATTTTTTTTGGAATTGGTGATGCAACCACGCGTCTATAACCTCTTCCAGCATCTTCTATAATATTCCAATTGAACTCTTTTTCCTTTTCTTCTGCTTCTTCTTTTGTCAAAAAAGGGCCAATAGGTTTCGTAGGAATTTTGAATGCGACATCATTTTTATCTACAAGAACTTGAGTAATAACCGTAGCAATTCCTTTTTCTATTTTTTTCTCTTTGAGAAGATTCCCAACTGCTTGTTGAATCTGATATCCGATTGCACCTTGCGTATCAGCCCCAGCAGAAGCAACTGGAACAGGATGAAGCTGTTCGCGAGAAAGTTCAGAGCGCAGCAAAATAAATCCAACCTGAGGTCCATTTCCATGAGTGATAACAACATTGAATCCTTTTTCAATTAATTTAATAATATGTTTTGAAGTTTCTAAAATGCAGTCATACTGGTCATCTACAGTTTGATGGTCTTTGTCTTTTATGAGAGAATTTCCCCCGATTGCTAAAACTGCTAATTTTTTCATCTGAAAATCCTTTTTTTGCCACGAATTTACCCCGTTAGATAGCACTCCATTAGAAGAGGAAGTATCAAATGGACAAGAATATCTAACGGGGCAAGCACGAACTAATCCCATTAGATAGCAAGCATCTAACGGGACAGGCA
>JACKQG010004655.1_pt2 | contig 14115 bp, 12 predicted proteins | sample 8237621 | NCBI WGS metagenome assembly JACKQG01 (sample SAMN15677084, study PRJNA649215) | marine metagenome | biome: marine; feature: Black Sea; material: saline water; isolation source: suspended particulate matter (SPM) from the Black Sea western gyre | collected 2013-06-09/2013-06-10 | depth...
TCAAGTTTCACCTGTTGTATTGTGTTTACCAACTCCGCATCGAAGGGTGTTTTCACTTTGATGTAGTTTTCTGTGAATCCATGCATGTAGCCATTCTTGTTGTCAGATTCGAAGAGAATATTCACATTCCGCCCCCTGTTGAGGTTGTAGAAATCACGTTTTTTCTGATCAGACAGTTGATGCAGCAGTTCACTGCGACGTTTTCTTTCGCTTCCGGGAATGGTATTTATGACATTGGCTGCCAGTGTGTTTTCCCGCCGGCTGTATGAGAAAACATGAAGGTACGAGACAGGCAGGTGTTGAAGAAAATCAACGGTCTCTCGGAAATCTCCTCCTGTTTCACCCGGGAAACCGACAATCACATCAGAGGCGATACAGGCATAAGGTAATAGTGAGCGAATTTTTCCAACGCGATCCACATAGAGGTTTCGCTTGTATTTCCGTTTCATCGCTTGCAGGATTTTGTCGGAACCCGATTGCAATGGAATGTGGAAATGGGGGAGAATTTTTTTTGATGATACCACCAGTTCAATAATCTCGTTGCTTAGCAGATCAGGCTCAATTGATGAAATACGGATCCGTGGAATCGGAATCTCTTTCTCCATGGACTTTAATAACTCCAGGAAGGTCTCTCCGGAATGTTTGCCAAAATCCCCGATATTTACTCCTGTAAGAATGATTTCATTTATACCGGAATCCACAATAAACCGTGCTTCTTCCAGGATGTGCTCGATAGTATCACTACGACTGTTTCCGCGGGCGAGCGGGATGGCACAATAGGCGCAGTGGTAATCACACCCGTCCTGGATCTTCAAAAAAGAGCGCGTTCGGTCACCGGAAGAGTAGGAGGGTATGAACTCGTTGCTCGTTGCTCGATGCTCGATGCTTGCAGCTGGATGTTGGATATTTAGTCTTGAGTCTTGGCCCTTGAACTTTGAACCTTGATTTTCAATCTCTTCCAGTAAGTTAAACTTGCTGCTGTGGCCCAAAACAATATCTACATCATCCATTTCAGCTACCTCATCATACTTTAATTCCGGAAAGCACCCGATAACCGCAATCCGTGCATCCGGATTTAGTTTATGTGCTTGCCGGATAGCGGCTCTGCACTTCTTCTCGGCGGTAGCGGTCACCACACAACTACTGATCACATAGATGTCAGCTTTGTCACGGTAATCAATCATCTCGTATCCTCTCTCCCTGAATTGCTTAGCCAGCGAAGATGCTTCTGCAAAATTGACTTTACATCCAAAATGGTGAAACGCGATGGTTTTGGGTTCCATAATGCAAAAATACGGAAGATATTACTTCTTCAGGTACCGCTGGAGAATTACGCCACAAATAATAAAGATCAAACCGATCACTGTGCTGAGAAGGATCTCCTCACCCACGGCAAAACGGATGATAATTAGGGATAGAAAGGGTGACAGGTAGATCAGGTTGGCAACAAAGAGAAGTTGGAGAAAATCAATAAGCCGAATTGAGATTTTAGTTGCCGATCATAAAAAATTTCTAATTTTACCACTCATTTATTCTATCGTCATGAAACTTGCAGTTGTCGCTTTAGGAGGAAATGCCCTGTTGCAGAGTGGTCAGAAAGGGACCATCGATGAACAGGAGGCTAATGCCAAAGCTACCTCCGAATCACTTATAAAGCTCTTAAAGAGGGGATATAATATAGTAATAACTCATGGGAATGGTCCTCAGGTTGGAAATATCATGCTATCCAATACGGCAGGCGAGAAGATGTTCGGAATCCCGGAGATGCCGTTGGATATCTGTGTAGCCTATTCTCAGGGTTCCATCGGATATATGATTGAGCAACAGCTGAAGAATGTGCTTGAAGCACACGACATGGAGCGGGATATAATAACTATCACCACCCAGGTACTGGTGAACAAGGATGATCCTGCATTTAGAAAGCCAACAAAGCCTATCGGCCCCTATTATACGAAGGAGGAGGCTGATAAAATGGCAAAAGCTACTGATTCACAATTTGCAGAAGATCCGCGGGGCAGAGGATGGCGTAAAGTGGTGGCTTCACCCACTCCGTTGGTGATCATGAACAAGAAGACGATTGAGCAGATTTCACGTGGTGGGCAGATTGTGATTGCTGTTGGAGGTGGTGGAATCCCTGTTTTTTACATAGCACCTAATAAGCTACAAGGCATCGATGCCGTGATCGATAAAGATCTTGCTTCCGCATTACTGGCATCCCAGATCAACGCGGATAAATTATTTATTCTGACAGATGTCCCGAAGGTATGTCTGAACTATCATACTCCGGAAGAGAAAAAGCTGGACTGCCTTACAATTGCTGAAGCGAAACGGTATCTTGAAGAGGGACAGTTCCCGGCAGGAAGTATGGGACCGAAAATCCGGGCAGCTATCCATTTTGTTGAACGTTCTGGGAAAGATACCATCATAACGAAGACTACGATGCTTGGGATCGATAACGGTGGCACCAGGATTACTCTGGTTTGATTATCCTACTAACAAGGGGAGAGTTATACCTGCAAAAGTATAAAATCAGGACCTTGGTAATCTTTTCTTGCGATTAATTTCAGTGATGTAAACGCCCAGGATAACGATAACTATCCCTATAATTTTTTGCATGGTAAAGGATTCATCCAGAATCCAGAATGAGAAGAGGGCAGCAAAGACCGGAATCAGGTTGGAAAAGATGTTGGCTTTGATGATCCCCAGGATTTTTACTGTATGGGCAAAGAAGACGAACGATAATGAGGAGGCGAGGATTGCAAGCATGAGGAAAGAGGAGATGATCTCCCGGTTGGGTGTTATTGAAAGGGCTTGCGGGAATTCAAAAATGAGGAACAGAGGCAGGAAAAGAAAGATCCCTATAAAATTCTGGATACCGATTATGTTAAGGGGGGAGTATGTCGCAGATAACTTTTTTAACATAATGGTATAGAGTAATGCCGACACGACTGCTCCTCCAAGGAATAATACTCCAAGGAATGAGACCTGGAGTTGCATCCCTTTTGACAGAAGCATGATAGTGATACCTCCAAATGAGAGACCGATCCCGATGAAATTAAACAAGCGTAATTTCTCCCGGTATGCCAGGTATCCTGCCAGTGGTGAGAAAACAGGGATAGTGGCTATGATTACTGCTGCGATGGTACTTGTTGAGTATTTCAGACCATAATTCTCTCCCAGAAAATATAGAAAAGGATTAAAAAGAGCACTTAGCAGGAACCATTTGTAGTCGCGGCGCCGGATTTTTTGAAATTTTCCGAACAAGATGATGATACAAAAGAGAAAGATTGAGGATATGAGCAACCGGATGAAGATAATTGTGATCGGCTGATAATACTTAAGCAGGATCGACGACCATACAAATGACATGCCCCAGAAGAGCATTGCGGCCACGGCATAGAAATAGACAGGTATGGTTGGCTTTTTCAAGGCTTTAAAATTACTTTTTAAATACTTTTATAAAAATTTGTAACATTCATAAATTAACCTAGTCATTTCACCAGAATTCCGCGAATTGGAACATAAAACAAAATACATTCACCAGGAGCTGATCGAAGCTTGTAGGCAGGGAGAGCGGGCAGCCCAATTCAAGATCTACAATTTGTATTATAAAGCCATGTTCAATACAAGTCTCAGAATATTGAAAGATACAGCAGAAGCGGAAGATGTGATGCAGGAATCATTTCTGGTTGCATTTAAGAAGCTGGACCACTATTCCGGGGAAGGGACATTCGGCTCCTGGTTGAAAAAGATCGTTATTAACAATGCACTGGATGTAATACGCAAAAGACAGGAACAGACATCCATTGATGAATCGGGACTCGATTTTCCTGATGAGGAGGACCACTCAACAGAAGAGGAGATTGAGTGGAAGGTTCGTGAGATCAAGCAAGGGATCAGTAAATTACCAGAAGAGTATCGGATTATCCTCTCGCTGCATCTGCTGGAAGGCTATGATCATGAGGAGATCAGCGAGATCCTTCACATTTCATACAACAACAGCCGGACACGATACTCACGGGCACGCAAGAGGCTGCTTCAGATTATTCAAGAGACGAGATTAACAAAACGAATTAGCTATAACTAATCATGAACAAATTAGAAAACTTTATCAGAGGCCATTCAGAGAAGTTCAATGATGAGGAACCAACTGAGGGCCATTTCGATCGGTTCGAACAACGATTGGATCAACAGGATGTATCTTCCCGGGAGAGACGCCCTGTTCGTTTATGGATGAAGATTGCAGCAGGGATTATTATCCTGGCCACTGCCGGATTAGCTGTATTTGAATTATCAACCTATAATTTTTCAGGTCAGAGCTCGCTTCAACAGGTAACTCTCGGTTTGCCCGATGAACTTGTAGAGATTATCACCATTTATCAGCAACGCTCAACCCAGCAAGTGATTGAACTCAATCAGCTCGCACAGCTTTGCCCGGATAAATCAAGCATGATTAACCAAACAGAAAAAGAGGTTGCAAAGTTTGATAAAAATCAGGATAAGCTTGTCAATGCATTGCAGGCGAACCCTTCTAACAGTCGAATTCAGGCTGCTCTGATCCAAAATTGTAAAGCTAAAGAGTCACTGCTAAATGATGCCTTACTGAAAGGAAAGATAAAGGAATGTGCTGGCGAATAATAGTCGAACGAACCATCAAACCCAACTGAAATGAGACCAATATACATATTAATACTTCTGTTTTTTATCGTCTTTTCACTTCCTAAATGCTCTGATGGGGCTAACCGATCCGAGATCACAAAAGAGATAACCAAGAAATATTCAATCTCTCCTGAAGCGAAAGTAACCTTGAAAAACTCGTTTGGTAGTATTCATTGTACAACATGGGACAAGAACGAGATCTCAATTAATATAGTAATTACGGTAGATACCAAATCACAGGAAAAGGCAGAAGAGATATTTGAGCTAATCGATTTCACCTTAAACGGGAGTGAGAGTGCTGTTACAGCCCGGACACGGTTGGCAAAAGATTTTAAGGTCAAGGGCAAATTTTCAATTAACTATTTTGTGCATATACCTGCAACAGTTAATCTGGACCTGAGCAATGAATTTGGTGATGTGGTAATCGGCGAGCTGAAAGGTAGAAGCATAATATCTATTGAATACGGTCATGCTGTGATCGAAACCTTAAATCATGGTGACAACTTACTTAAAGTCGAATTTGGATCTTTCCGGATTGGGTCATTGAAAGGGGCCGTGATTAACATGGAGTTCTCTAAGCTAACCATTGACTATGCCGGCAGCATTCGCCTGAAATCGAAATATTCCGATCTCACAATCGGAGAAGTAGTTGTTTTGGAAGGATCAGTTGAGGGTGGAAAGATGAACCTTGAAAATGCAACTGTCCTCACTTTAACCACCGAATATCCAAGCGTTGAAATCGGAACTCTGAAGGAGAAACTGTTTGTAGATGGAGATTTTGGCAATTTTGAGATCAGGCACGTTTCTCCGGATTTTAAATCGATTACCATTATCAATGATTATGGTAATTACATCATACCTATAGGAACTTCAGCCAGTTATACTATTGATGCGGAATTGCACCATGGTGGCATTCAACTCCCTAAAGATCAAGCAGAATTCTCTACATACATATCTTCAGATTCCGAATTGATCATTCAGGGTACTATTGGCAAGAACCCTGCAGGGGCCGTAAAAATCAGATCAGAATTTGGGAACATATCATTAATTAAATAATCATTCAATAAAGTATCATTAACCATTAAAAACAATAACTCATGAAAACAAGAAATCAAATTTTAGCATTTGTCTGTATCTTTCTTCTCTCCGGGATGACATCCCTGTTTGGATCAGAGCTTTCCACACCCAAAGGTGACAATATAAAAAAAGAGAAGCGGGAAGTAGGATCATTCACAGGTATCAGGGTAGGTGGAGCATTCGAAGTCATTGTGAAGCAAACCGGCGAGTGTTCGGTAGTCATTGAAGCTGATGAAGAGATCATGCAGTATATCACAACGGAAGTGGATGGTGACATCCTGAGGATCGGGATGAAAAAGCCAAAGCCATCATGCTGGAATAAAGTAAATACGCTTAAAGCATTTATTACTGTGGCCGATCTCGAATCTATTGATCTCAGTGGTGCTGTTGAATTTACCACAGAGTCGAAGATCAAGGGTGATGAACTGGTTATGGAGATCAGTGGCGCTGCAGAAATTGACCTGGATCTTGATGTTCAGAAACTAAAAGTGGAAATGAGCGGAGCCAGTGAACTTGACGTTCAGGGCCAAGCTCAGGAAGCAATCATAAAATCTTCTGGTGCTTCTGATATGGATGCCTTTGATTTTCAGGTAGAAAATCTCTCGATTTATGCCAGTGGTGCATGTGATGCGAAAGTCAATGCTACTAGAACATTAAAAGTCTCCGCGTCCGGTGCATGTGATGTGAAATACAAAGGTGACGCCAGTGTAAATGTTCACACCTCAGGAGCCAGTAGCGTGAAGAAATACGACTAACGATTACGCTCAATCAAGCATTCGTAAGAATTCTTTCTCGGAAATGAGCGGAATCCCCAGGGATTCCGCTTTTTTTTGTTTTTCGGGCCCTATATTAATACCGGCAAGCAGGAAAGAGGTTTTCGATGAGATAGAACTATTGTTTTTCCCTCCGTTCTGTTCGATCATCTGTTTCAACTCATCCCGGGAATGAAGCTCAAACTTCCCACTGATGACAACCGTTTTCCCTGTAAGACGATCTCTAACGATCGATCTTTGTTGTGGTTTGATATCGAAATTTAAACCAGCATTCTGTAAACGCCGGATGACCTCCAGGTTTTCCGGTAATTGAAAGAAATCAATCAGGCTGAGAGCGATCTTTTCGCCTACCTCATCCACCTCAAGCAGCGTATTGTAGTCAGCCTGCATCAATGCTTCAACAGAAAGAAAATGAGTCGCCAGTTTTTTTGCCACTGTCTCTCCGGCATGCCGTATTCCCAGTCCATAAAGGACTCGCTCAAACGGGATTGATTTTGACTGCTCAATGCCTTGCAGGATATTGTGAACCGTTTTCTCTTTAAAACTGACTTTGCGCTCTTTCCCGTTCTCTTCATCTACATAGATCCTCTCAAGTCCAAACAGTTCATCATATGTTAGATTATATAAGTCCGCTGCATTTTTAATAAATCCCCGGTCGAATAAGAGCTCAATCTTTCCTTCGCCCAGGCTCTCAATATTCATCGCTTTACGGCTGATGAAGTGCTCCAGTCTTCCTTTGATCTGCGGAGGACAGCTATCGGAATTCGGGCAGTACCATGCTGCCTCCCCCTCTGTTCTCACCAGCGGAGTGTTGCATTCAGGACAGTTATCAATAAACGCCACTTTGTCAGCATCAGGTGGACGGAGATCCAGCTTGACGCTGGTAATCTTCGGAATGATCTCCCCACCTTTTTCCACATAAACAGTGTCGCCCATATGAAGATCCAGTGCAGCGATAACGTCGGCGTTATGAAGAGAAGCCCGTTTCACAATGGTCCCGGCCAGAAGAACCGGCCGGAGGTTGGCTACCGGAGTCACAGCTCCTGTCCTTCCTACCTGGAAGTCGACAGATATCAACTCTGTAGCCGCCTGTTCTGCTTTGAACTTAAATGCGATCGCCCAGCGGGGAGATTTAGCTGTGGATCCAAGTATCTCCTGTTGGTTGAAGTTGTTTACTTTGATCACGACCCCATCGATGTCAAATGGCAATGATTTACGGTTCTGGTCCCACATCGTGATGAACTCAAAGATCTCCTCGATGCTGGAACACCTAGCTATGTAATCGGAGATGGGGAAACCCCAGTTTCGGGCAGCCTGAAGGCTTTCGTAATGTGTTTGAAAAGGAAGGTTGGTGTCAGGGAGGTAGTAGAGGAAACAGTTGAGCCTCCGTTTGGCTACTTCGGCTGAGTCCTGCATCTTCAGGCTGCCCGAAGCGGCATTCCGTGGATTGGCAAAAGTAGCTTCACCCTCCTCCGTTCGAAATTTGTTCAGGTAACGGAAACTGGCGTGTGGCATAAAGATCTCACCACGGATCTCAAATTCCGCGGGATATCCATCTCCGGTCAACTGCAAAGGGATGCTCTGGATCGTTTTGACGTTGGTGGTAATATCATCTCCCTCTACTCCATCTCCACGTGTCACCGCCTGAATCAGAATACCTTGCCTGTATGTAAGTCCGATGGCGACACCATCAAATTTCAGCTCACAAACATATTCTACCCCTTCTTCAAGCAGTTTGTGAATTCGCCCTTCCCACTCCTGCACTTCATCCCTGGAGTAAGTATTACTAAGGGAGAGCATCGGATATTGGTGGGTAACCTGTTTGAACTCTTTGGTAATCCCGCCCCCCACACGATGAGTAGGGGAGTCGGGAGAAGTAAACGCTGGAAACGCTGTTTCCAGCGCTTCTAGCTCTTTCAATAAAATATCAAACTCCTGATCACTGATTTCAGGCGTCGAGAGGAGGTAATAGGCACGATTATACCTGTTGATCTCTTTCGTCAACTCATCAATTCGTCTCTTTGCTTCCTCTTTGTCCATACAATATCAATCTATTCGCTGATATTGCTCGTTGATTAAAATGGTATGATCCACTCCCAGTAATAGTTGCCAAGTTCGACCGGATTGATACACATCACCGGAACCTGTCCTTCGTTAAACATCAGAGGTTCGTCCCAACCAGAAAGGCTAAATCCTGGCAGATCAATGTTGGGACGTGTCATAATCATGATCAGATCTGCTGAATTAGCTTTGGCATAGGAGAGAACCTGGTCAGCAAAATTACCGGTTTTATCAGCAACCTTAATGGTATATTCCAGTTCCGATTCATCAAAATTATCAGTGATCTGCCTGGTAATGATCTCGAGGCGGTTGTTCATCACAGGATCTTTCTCCAGGCTGCAGAAGATTTGTACTTTGGCATTGAATAGCTTGGCAATCAATTTGGTCCACTGAACCTTCTGGCGTGGTTCCATATCATTGCTGACAGGGAATATGATATTTCGATATCCTTGGCCGAACGATTTATGTTGGACTACTATAACCGGTATGGGTGATTCGAGAACAACCTTCAACGTATGACTTCCAAAAAGGTGATGCAACCCTTTCTTGCCATGGGTGCCGAGAATCATAAGGTTAGCTTTGATATCGGTTGCTACTTTATTGATTTCATTAAAGATGCTTCCTTCAACATGCTTAGTATCTATCTGAATCCCAAACTCTTTCTGATATTTTTCTGTGTAAGCATTTAGTTGTGATCCAATGAAGCTAATATCGTGGTTCTCCTTCTTGAGTTTTGATTTGGCCTCTCTATTGATCACATGCAAGATACACACGCTGTATCTTAAAGAACTGGCCAACTCGATGCCATGATGAATAGCATTATCGCAAACCTCAGAGAAGTCGGTGGGAATCAGTACGATGTTATTGAACTTCTCGTGGTTCTTCTTTTCCATATCCTCTGAATTTTAAACAAAAATACAAAAATAGGGATTAGGGATTGAGGAATGAAGAATGAGGAATTAGGAATGAGGAATGAGGAATGATTTTGATTATCCGGTATCTGGCATCAGGCATCCGGCATCCGTGTTTTTTAGCAATGTTTCAACTGATGGATGGTCTCAACAGGATTTTCTGAGGCAAAAACGGTATTTCCGGCGACAAGGATATCGACTCCGGCATCAATCAGTGAACGGGCGTTACGGAGTGTTACTCCACCATCTACTTCGATGAGGGCTTCTGATTCGTTGTCGAGGATCAGGGTCTTTAATTCGCGGGTTTTACGGTAGGTTTGTTTGATGAATTTCTGCCCGCCGAAACCGGGGTTTACCGACATCAGCAGGACCAGGTCGAGTTCGTTGATCACCTCTCGCAGAAGTATGACTGGTGTGTGGGGATTGAGAGAAACCCCTGCTTTAGCGCCTGAGTCTTTGATGGCCTGGATGGTTCTGTGGAGGTGAGCACAGGCTTCATAATGAACAGTAATAATATCCGCACCGGATGCTCTGAAACGATCCAGGTACCGGTCGGGGTCAACAATCATCAGGTGAACATCCATTGGCTTTTCTGCCACTTTCATGATGCGATCCAGAACAGGGAAACCGAACGAGATATTGGGAACAAGGAGGCCGTCCATGATATCCAGATGAAACCAGTCAGCTTCACTCCGGTTAACCATGTCAATCTCCTCTTCCAGCTTCAGGAAATTCGAGGATAATAGGGAAGGAGCAATTAAATGAGACATGGCTATGCTATCCGAGGTATGTTTTCAGAATTTTACTTCTTGATGTATGCTTCAGTCTGCGAATGGCTTTCTCCTTGATCTGTCGAACGCGTTCACGGGTAAGGTCGAATTTTTCACCGATCTCTTCGAGGGTCATCGGGTGACTCCCGTTGAGTCCGAAATAGAGACGGATTACATCGGCTTCACGTTGTGTGAGCGTAGACACAGCCCGTTCGATCTCCTGCTTCAGGGATTCGTAGAGCAATCCATTTTCGGGGGTCGTATTTTCCTCACCTTTCAGTACATCGTACATGGTGTTGTCTTCATCCTGGATGAGGGGTGCGTCCATTGAGACATGTCTACCCGCGTTCTTCATCGACTCTTTGACCTCATTTTCCGAAATTTCCAGCAGCTTGGCGATTTCCTGGATGTTGGGTTCACGTTCATGTTCCTGCTCAAGCTTCGCATAAGCTTTGTTGATCTTGTTGATTGAACCGATCTTATTCAACGGAAGACGAACAATACGTGATTGTTCTGCAAGAGCCTGGAGAATCGATTGCCTGATCCACCATACGGCATATGAGATGAATTTAAATCCACGGGTTTCATCGAAACGCTGAGCAGCTTTAATCAAGCCAAGGTTTCCTTCATTGATCAGGTCGGGAAGACTAAGTCCTTGATTCTGATATTGTTTGGAAACGGATACGACAAAACGCAGGTTGGCCTTGGTGAGTTTCTCAAGAGCAGAATGATCTCCCTGTTTGATACGCTGGGCCAGTGACACCTCTTCATCAGCAGTGATTAGCTCCACTTTCCCTATCTCCTGAAGGTACTTGTCAAGTGAAGCAGTCTCACGATTGGTGACCTGCTTTATAATTTTAAGTTGTCTCATCCGGATCTCATTTGTCTACGAAAAAAACGCAATTCGGGTTTCAGAAACCACTAGAATTTTTTCGGTCTGGAATCCTTATAGTCAGCCGGTTTCTCAAGAAGTACCTTCCGTGAGAGTTTCAGCTTACCATTTCTGGGATCAACATCAATCAGTTTTACCTCTACTTCATCTCCTACATTCAGCGCATCTTCAACTCTGTTCAGGCGCCTCCATTCAATCTCCGAGATGTGCAACAACCCATCCTGTCCGGGCAGAATCTCAATGAAGGCACCAAAAGTGGTGATATTTTTCACTTTTCCTTTGTAGATCTCACCAACTTCAGGTACTGCACAGATATTTTTAATCCGCTCTACAACAGCATCTTTGTCCTCAACGTTATTGGCAACGATATCGATAACACCAAATTCTCCGACCTCTTCCACAACGATTGTGGTTCCGGTCTCCCGCTGCATCTCCTGAATCACTTTCCCACCCGGTCCGATGATTGCGCCGATGAAATCCTTTGGAACTTTCATTTGTGTTATTCTCGGCACGCATGGTTTATAGTCGGGTCTGGGTTCTGAGATGGTCTTCATCATCTCATCCATAATATGTAGTCTGCCAGCTTTAGCTTGTTCGAGAGCCTCTTCAAGAATCTCGTATGGCATTCCGTCAACTTTGATATCCATCTGACAGGCGGTTATCCCTTCGCGTGTACCACAAACTTTGAAGTCCATGTCGCCCAGGTGATCTTCATCACCCAGGATATCAGACAAAACGGAATAGCGCTTATTTCCGTTGTCTGAGATCAGTCCCATGGCAATCCCTGAAACCGGTTTTTTGATCTTCACTCCGGCATCCATCAGCGCCATGGTTCCGGCACAAACTGTTGCCATGGAAGAGGAGCCGTTCGACTCCAGGATATCTGACACCACACGAGTGGTATAATGGTTCTCTTCTGAATCGGGAAGGATGAATTTCAGGGCTCTCAGGGCCAGATTTCCATGACCCACTTCCCGCCGGCTTGTGCCCCTTAAGAATTTAGCTTCACCAGTACTAAACGGCGGAAAGTTATAATGCAAGAGGAAATTAGACCTCTCTTCGATCACAGCTCCGTCGATGATCTGTTCATCCAGCTTCGTTCCCAGTGTCACGGTAGTAAGTGACTGGGTTTCACCACGAGTGAAGATAGCGGATCCATGGGCGGCAGGCAGGTAGTCAACTTCTGTCCAGATAGGCCGGATCTCGTCCAGCTTTCTTCCGTCAATCCTGATTTTCGTATCTAGAGTGGCATTCCGAATCGCATCCCGTTCAATTTCGTGGTAGTAGCGGGAGATCATCATTTTCTTCTCTTCCTTCTCCTCATCACTCAGCGTTTCAACGAACTCCTCTTTGATGGCATCCAGGATCCTTTTTCTCTCCTTCTTATCGGCGATCCCTTTGGCAGCCATGTCGTAGATCTTCTGGTAGGTTGCATCATGCATTGTTTGCTTGAACTCAGGATCATTTGTTTCGTGGTTGTATTCCCGCTTGGTTTTGGATTTTTCTACCATCTTTGCCAGATCAAGCTGCGCCTGACACTGAACTTTGATGATTTCGTGAGCGAACTTGATGGCATCTACCATCACTTTCTCACTTATCTCTTTCATCTCTCCCTCTACCATCATGATGTTATCCTGTGAGGCAGCTACCATGATATCCATATCCGATTCGGCTAGTGATGAATACTCAGGGTTGGTGATAAATTCTCCATCGACAAGGCCTACTTTCACTTCAGAGATTGGGCCGTTAAAGGGAATATCACTGATAGTAAGGGCTGTGGAGGCTGCCAGACAAGCAAGTGCGTCTGGTAAAACGTCTTTATCGGCTGATATCAGGGTGATCAGCACCTGTACTTCGGCATGAAAATCCTCAGGAAAAAGAGGTCGCAGAGCTCTGTCGACCAATCGGGAAATAAGTATTTCATAATCGGACGGACGTGCTTCCCGCTTGAAGAATCCACCAGGGAATCGTCCTACAGCAGCGTATTTTTCGCGGTAATCCACACTAAGAGGCATATAATCTACATTTTCAGCAGCTTCTGATTTGGCTACCACTGTGGCCAGCAACATCGTGTCGCCCATTTTTACCACAACAGCACCATCAGCCTGACGAGCAAGACGACCAGTTTCCATCGTAATTTCACGGCCGTCGTCTAATTTAATTGTTTTTGTAATTGCATTCATATTTTGTTAGTATTTGAAACCGACAGATGCTAAAAGAGGCAATTCGGGAATTGCCTCTTTTAGTTTTGTCAGATATATATTGTTTATTTTCTAAGTTTTAATTTCTTGATGATTGTACGGTAACGTTCAATGTCTTTTTTCTTCAGATAATCCAGCAGGTGGCGACGCTTTCCAACCATCAAAACCAATGATCTCTCTGTGACAAGATCTTTTTTGTTTTTCTTTAGATGTTGGGTCAGGTGTTCGATTTTCATGGTAAAGAGTGCGACCTGAGCTTCGGTTGAACCCGAATCAAACTCTGACTTTCCGTACTCTTTAAATGTTTTCTTTTTTACTTCAGGAGGAAGATTCATTATAAATTATCGTTTTATTCAGTTTTTTACCTTGCGAGAGCGTATCAAAACGGGCTGCAAAAGTAATTATTTTCTTTGATACGAGCAAATAAATTTTTATCCTATATATTTGTGTATATTTTCCTGTCAGATGCATTTAAAAATCGATCAAACCCTTCAGGCTCAACGTGATTTTTTCAACACTTATCAAACTCGTGATATCCGTTTTCGGATCAACCAGTTGAAAACTCTTCGCCGGGCAATCATAGCTCATGAAGACCAACTCTATGATGCGTTCTGGAAAGACCTGCATAAATCGAAATTTGAAGCGTATTCTTCAGAGATTGGCTTAGTATTAAATGAGATCTCTTTGCATATTCGAAAACTCAGAAGTTGGGCTCGCCCCGAGCGGGTTCCTACGGATCAATTGATCCATTTCTGGTCGACGAGCCGGATC
>JACKQG010005396.1_pt1 | contig 14109 bp, 17 predicted proteins | sample 8237621 | NCBI WGS metagenome assembly JACKQG01 (sample SAMN15677084, study PRJNA649215) | marine metagenome | biome: marine; feature: Black Sea; material: saline water; isolation source: suspended particulate matter (SPM) from the Black Sea western gyre | collected 2013-06-09/2013-06-10 | depth...
GGTATTCATCTATATCAATGATGACTGCTGCTGGCTTGCCATCTCTCAAGATAATCTCAGGACTCTTTCTTTTCACTCTCATGCTCTTGACTTCCTCGTCAAATGCTCTCACCAAATGTCTACTATTTCATCAACAAATAGTCTACAAATCTCTCCAGTCACGAGTATACCTCAAAGGGTAATCCCTCAACAAGAAAGAAAGCTGCCGCCACTTGCCACTATTTGTGCCCCAGCGAACAAAAGACCTTTAGTCCAAATTGCCCACCGGGTTGGTCATCAACCGCCTTGAGGGAGAACTCTGAGCGTCGGTTTTCTGACTAATGGGAAATCCGAATCACCGGACTTGATACCTCTCATTGATGCCACCCGTGATGCGCCTGCCTCCAAACAAAATGGACTTTTGTGCAATTGGTGTCGGTGAGCCTCAGTGGTAGCTTCGCCTTAATCCGGAGATATATTTTATCCCAATATTGTTAGCATTATGGCCTAACCACTCACTGAAGTGTGTTTGCGCTGTTGGATGGCCTTCGGAAACGAGGAGATTAGACATCAACCCCTCGATTTCGTCTTTGGTTATCACCACGTCTTTGACGCCGTAACCAATCAATCTGGCAAGGAAAAAGGCAACCCCAGGTCTAACACGAACTATCCTAGCTTTGCTATGAATACTGTCTGCAATCAGACGAACCAGTTCGTGAAAAGTGAAAATCTCCGGGCCAACGGCATCCACAACCATATTATCAGCTTTACGGGCCACGTTAACAGCTATCTCGGCCATATCCTCAACAAAGACGGGCTGTATTCGGTAATCCCCTGAACCAAAGATAGCGAATATCGGGAATCTCCTAAGGAGCCAAGCGATGTTGTTAATGAGAATTCCCTCCGTCCCAAAGATTACGGTCGGCCGGACTATAGCGTACGACAGCTTTGAATGAGTGATAGCCTTTTCCAGGAGTGCCTTTCCTCTAAAATAAGGAAGGGGTGACCTTTCGGAAGGATTCGTGATACTAATGTGTACAACCCTGGAGACGCCGGCCTCTTCGGCCGCTTTAATCAGCGTTTGGGTATTCTCGACGGCATTATCAAATGTGACCTCCCCGTGAGAGAAGCGAACCCAGTAGGTATTATATAGGGTTGTTGCCCCACTTAAACTTTTCGTCAGTTGGCTCGGATTATCAAAATTGAATGCAAAAGCTTCCACTTGGCAGCCGAACGGGTTCTCATAACCGGACCGGCCGGTGAGGGTTCTGACTCTTTTACCCATAGAAAGAAGCCGCTGTGTTATGTATTTGCCGGTATAGCTGAAAGCCCCGGTTACTACGTTCAATTCCGTAGTTCTCACGAATAATGTACTCCTCTATCTTCACTGCTCTAGCCTGATTCCTTCTTCTCCCCACAAACGGTTTCCATCCGAGTCTATCCTTTGAGCATAAACTAAGTCTGGCCGGCGGCCTTTACCAACTTTAGAGCTGATAATGACGCCCCCCATACCATCGCTCACCACACTTGAATAGGCTTGAGATTTGAGGGATGGATTTTCGTACACTCTTATTGCCTCGGGCCATAGCCGTTCACCTGTCGGGCTCAACCTCTGAGCGTAGATTTCCCCTCCTTTAAACGCGCCGGTGGTAGCGGACGTTGGGTTGACCTGCCAGACGACCATGGCACCACCGGCACTGTCACCTGCAACTTGAACATCGTAGCTGCCAGCTTCTACAGATGATTTATCCACCCCTAGAATTTCCCCTACCAGAACTCCGTCCGTTTCCCATAGTATCTTTCCTTCGGAACTCAACCGCTGGGCATATGCATCTCGGTTGGGGCGGTTACGCGTGTCATGCCAGACCACCATGCAACCACCCGAGCCATCGCTGGCCACCTGCGGATGCTCCTGGCTGCCAGACGCAGTGCATACCGGGACTCCTTTTCCATTTGTCCACAGAGGCTTTCCCTCAGGATTAATCTTCTGGGCGTATATGTCGGCATCCCCAACCATGTAGCTGGCACCGGGACTCTGCACCCAGACAACGATGAAGTTGCCCATGCCGTCACTTATTATTTGTGGGAATAGCTGAGCATTGCTGGCACTGGCTACCGGGACACCCTCATCCGGCCAGAGTAGCCGACCATTGGAGCTTATCCGCTGGGCATAGATGTCCGTGTCCGGGCCACGGTTATCCTCCCAGACAATCACGGCACCGCCGGAGCCATCATTTACCACCTTGGCCCACCTCGGGTCTGGCGATGTACCACATACCTGAACGCCCTGCTCTCCCCACAGGCAATCGCCACTGGCACTTACCCTCTGGGCATATACCGTCACCTGCCACTTTCCGTCAGTTTTCCACTCCTCATACCACAGGAGAACAGCACCCCCGGAACCGTCGCTCGCCAGGTCTATCAAGCTCTGGGTTACCTCAGCCGTCCCGGTGGAGACACAGATTCCTCCCTCATTCCAAACAGCATTGCCCTGAGAGTCCAGACGCCAGGCAAAAACACTCCAGGTGGATTCCGTCTCGCCAGTCCAGGCGAGGATGGCTCCACCGTTATCATCCTCCACTGCCAATGGTACTATCGGGTGTTTTGAATAGCTGAATATTTGCCTGCCTTTGCTTCCCCACAAGCAGTTGCCCTGAGAATCTACCCTCTGAGCGCGAGCACCCTTCTGGGCAGGCCAGACGATAATGGCACCCCCGGAGCCATCAGTTGCTATTTCAGGGGCAACCGGTCTCGGTGCAGAGCCCCCTAAACACCCAGATAGCATAAGGGTGACTATCAATGCCGCTGCGGTCACTGCCGTTAAAAAGAGTCTTCTCATAATTCACCTCCTCATGACCTTATGGATTCAACCCAATTCTCTTATCTCCTTTTAGGAGGCTTATATGCCAAAAAAGTAATTTAAAGCAGGATAAATCAAGAGCAATATAACGATAACAATAATAGTGAGTGTCAGCCAGTACCATCTGACTTGCCTCAACTTCTCTATGAACGCTAGATACACGCCATAGACTATCTGAGATACCCCGAACAGAAGAACTAGGATAAGGTTCACAACAAAAGGGAACCCCACGAACCAATAGAAGAGGAAAATTGGGGGATAAAAAGGGAAGAAAGCTCCAAGAGTGCATATTACACCATGGGCCACCAGTAGCCAGCCTACTATCTTTCTCAATATCATCACTAATTTCCTCACTCACGGATTCAGCCTGATTCCCTCGTCTCCCCAGAGAAGCTTGCCCTCCGAATCTATTCTCTGGACATATGACCTTTCTGACTTGAACATGGATTTTCCACTGCCCCAGGCAATAATAGCTCCTCCATACCCGTCACAGGCCAGGGTATGGGTACCACGTTCTGTGAATAATATTCCGTCGTCAGGCCACATGGTTCTGCCATCAGCGTCTATTTTCTGGGCACGAGTCCCGAAGGTCACAATGGCTCCTCCCGAGCCATCACTGACCGCCCTTTGCGGCCCCGAACTCGAAAGGAGCTTTCCGCTCGGTTGCCACTTGATGTTACCATCGGCACCTATATTCTGGGCGTATGTTCCCTGCCAGAGAATGATAGCACCACTGGCACCGTCGCTTACGACGAGAGCGTTGCTGGGGTACTCCCCTCCACCTTTGGTTATGCCCAGCGGAACACCGTTGTCTGTCCACAGAGCTTTACCCTGAGCATCTACCCGCTGGGCGTAGATATCGAACAACAGAGCTTCCGGCGAGCCTTCTTCTATTCTCCCTTCGGGCACCTGCGTCCAAACGACAATAGCTCCCCGTGAGATGTCGCTTATTATCTTCGGTTCTTCGGAATAAACCCCTTCTGGAGTAGTGTACATAAGCACGCCTTCTTGCCCCCAGGGTAGGCTTCCTTCGGCGTTTATCTTCTGCGTAAAGATGCGGGGTGTCTTTTTACCTGGCTCTCCCTTCCGCTCCTGCCAGATGAATATGGCCCCACCGTTACCGTCGCTGGCCAGACCAAGTGAGTGGTCGCAATAGCCTTCCCGGCGTACGTAGACTCCACCCTCGCCCCAAGGAAATTTACCATCGGAGTCTATTTTTATGATGAACAGCGTCCTTTCATCGTAACTGTAATCGGTGGCAATGATAGCACCACCAGCGCCATCGCTTATCATGTGGTCAACAGCTCTGACCTCCTTTTTCCAGAGGATGTCACCTTCTGCATCAACCCTGACGACGTATGTTGCGTATGTCCGTTGCTCACTGGAGGCACTTGCCAACCAAGAGATGAGAGCACCCCCGTAGCCGTCGCTGACAATGTGAAGCTCATGATAGCTGTCATACTCTTTGTAGCCGCCACCGATGAGCACGCCTTTATCACCCCAGAGGATATCTCCCTCAGGACTTATTTTCTGAACATAGAAATCATGCTGGTTGCCGCCCTTAATGTCTTCATAAACGGCTATTGCGCCACCAGTACTATCACTGGTCACCTTGGGGCCATATGGTTGAGGAGACCTGACGAAGCAGCTGCAGCCGCTACTGAATATGGTGGTCGCCAGCAGGATGGCAGCCACAGCTATTGTGCAGAATCTGACTAGCTTTTTCATTTTTTAGCCTCCCGCTTCAAGATGAGCTAGCTTTTATCCTTCTCGAAGGGGAGCTATAAACCGAGCCTCCCTTTCAGGATAACTTTTGGCTTATGCCCCATAAGCTTCTCGACGATGTCTTACGCGCATAACCCTAACTACCTTTTCCCTATCATCAACCTCGTAAATAATTCGGTAGTCTCCCACTCTAATCCGCCAATCACTCTTTGAGCCGAAGAGCTTTCGACAACCTGTAGGTCTGGGGTTCTTAGCCAATGCTTTGATATGAGAAACAATTCGCTGAAAACTCTCAGCCGATAACCGCTTGAGGTCTTGCTACGCCGCCCGCTCCAGGAGAACTTCATACACTTGGGGTATACTCATTAAGAAAATCTTCGAGTCTCTTAAACTTGAGCGGCTTGCTCCTCATTTGTTCAAGCACTCTTAAGTCTTGTGCATCCTTCAAGCGTTCTAGCATCTCTTGGTATTCATCTATATCAATGATGACTGCTGCTGGCTTGCCATCTCTCAAGATAATCTCAGGACTCTTTCTTTTCACTCTCATGCTCTTGACTTCCTCGTCAAATGCTCTCACCAAATGTCTACTATTTCATCAACAAATAGTCTACAAATCTCTCCAGTCACGAGTATACCTCAAAGGGTAATCCCTCAACAAGAAAGAAAGCTGCCGCCACTTGCCACTATTTGTGCCCCAGCGAACAAAAGACCTTTAGTCCAAATTGCCCACCGGGCTGGTCATCAACCGCCTCGAGGGAGAACTCTGAGCCTCGGCGTTTTCCGACAAGTAGTAAAGCCGAATCACCAGACTTGATATCTTTCATAGATGCCAACCTGTGATGCACTTAGCTCCAAACAAAATGGACAATCGTGCAATTAGCAAGTGAATCGCGCGATTAGAAAGACAGTTGCCACTTAGCCATTATCTTCATAACTTCTCTTGGCCAGAGGACTCATCAAGGGCATGCCTTAATTCCTTTATGAAATTGCCAACTGATGCCAGGTCACCAGTCTCCATAAGTTGAATTATCCGACTGCCTACAATCACCCCGTCAGCTATTCGTGCCACCTGCCTTGCCTGCTCTGGGTTAGATATTCCAAATCCAATGCACAGTGGCTGGTTAGCCACCTTCCTTACCCTGGCGACAAAAGTGCTCAGTTCTGGAGGAAGGTTATCTCTCGCACCGGTAACACCGGTTACCGAAACCAGGTATATGAACCCCCTGGCTCTATCTGCCACAAGTTTGATACGCTCCTCAGCACTGGTTGGAGCCAGGAGATAAATGAGGTCAAAGTTATATCTCCGGGTGACGGCTTCTAGTTCTGAGCCTTCGTCGGGTGGCAAGTCGGGGATGATTAGACCGCCAATACTAGATCTAGCACAGGCACTGCAGAATTCTTCCAGGCCGTAACTAAATACTGGATTAAAATAAGTCATAAACACCAGTGGTATACTAACCTTCTGGCTTAGCTCCTTGGCCACCTCAAGACACAGCTTCGGTGTAACTCCGTTCTTCAAGGCGTGAAAGCTCGCCTTTTGTATGGTGACACCGTCAGCCAGAGGGTCAGAGAAAGGTATTCCCAACTCCACTATATCGCAGCCACTACTGGCAAGAAGCGGAACCACCTTCAAAGTGTCTTCAATGCTGGGATAACCTACGGTAACGTAGGGTATAAGGGCCTTGTGGCCCGGTCGCTTGAATACAGAAGCGATATGAGTCATTGCTTCATCCCCAGTGCTTCGACGACGATATCCATGTCTTTATCACCGCGACCGGACAGGTTGACCACGATAATTTGCTCCTTACTTAACGAGGCTGCCAGCTTGGCAGCATAGGATACAGCGTGAGCCGGCTCAAGAGCTGGGGGAATACCCTCAGTACGGCACAGAAGTTGAAAGGCGTCAAGTGCCTCCTTATCGCTTACTGCCACGTAGGTAACACGCCCGCTGTCCTTGAGGTAGCTGTGCTCAGGGCCAACACCGGGGTAATCCAGCCCAGCAGAGATGCTGTGTGTTTCCATAATCTGCCCGTTGCTGTCTTGCAGAACATAAGACTTCGCTCCATGCAGAACACCTATTTTACCCGCTGCAAGTGAAGCGGCATGTTTCCCGGTTTTCAGTCCCCCTCCCCCAGCCTCCACACCAATGAGCTTGACCTCTTTATCGTTCAAAAAGGTATGGAAAATACCAATGGCATTACTTCCACCACCGACACAGGCAACTATGTAGTCAGGCAGACGGTTACATCTTGCCAGAATCTGTTCCCTGGTTTCCTTGCCGATTACTGATTGGAAATCACGCACCATTGAAGGATAGGGATGGGGACCCACAACCGAGCCCAGAAGGTAATAGCTATCCCTGACATTAGTTACCCAGTCTCTCATCGCCTCATTGATGGCGTCCTTCAGCGTCCGACTGCCACCAGAAACAGGCCTTACCTCGGCACCCATTAATTTCATTCGGAAGACATTAAGTGACTGGCGGCGCATATCTTCCTCGCCCATGTAGACAATACACTCCAATCCGAGTAGGGCACAAACAGCAGCGGCAGCTACGCCGTGCTGGCCGGCTCCAGTCTCAGCTATGATTCTTTGCTTCCCCATTCTCCGGGCAAGTATACCCTGCCCCAGCGCATTGTTGATTTTGTGGGCACCCGTATGTGCCAGGTCTTCCCTCTTGAGAAAAATCTGCGCACTGCCGCAATGATTGCTTAATCTCTCAGCGAGGTAAAGCGGTGTTGGTCTTCCCGAATAGTCACGGGACAATGAGTCGAACTCGGCCCAGAAGGAAGCGTCAGATTTGGCCTCATCATAGGCTGCTGTTAGCTCATCTAGCGCTGGCACGAGGGTCTCAGGTACAAAGCGCCCTCCGTAATTTCCAAAATATCCTCTATTATCGGGTAACACCTCTATCTCCTTTTTAATAGTTTTTGTATTACTTCTATATTTACACGCTCGGCTTAGCTGGTCAAAATCTTTATCTCTTTCATTAATGTTGCAAACTGTTCTGGATACAGGGACTGCATACCATCGGATAATGCATGCAAGGGGTCATTGTGCACTTCAACCAGGATACCATCGGCACCTACTGCTATGGCTCCTTTTGCTAGAGGAATAACATATTCTCTTCGGCCGGCAGCATGGCTGGGGTCAACTACAACTGGCAAGTGGCTAACCTCTTTAATCGAAAGTATAGCGCTTAAATCGAGCGTGTTCCTGGTATTATCGGAAAAGGTCCTGATTCCACGCTCGCACAGAATAATCTGTGTATTTCCCTCAGCCATAATGTATTCAGCCGACATCAGCAATTCTTCAATCGTAGCTGCGAAACCGCGCTTCAACAGGATTGGCTTTGTGGCGTGCCCTGCTTGGCGGAGCAGGGAATAATTTTGCATGTTCCTGGCCCCCAGTTGAATAATGTCGGCGTATTGTTCGATGAGTTCGATGTTGGTGTGGTCTATAGCCTCGGTTATAATAAGCAAACCTGTCTCTTCACGCACCTTCTTGAGTATTTTTAATCCATCCTCCCCTAGCCCTTGAAAGCTGTAAGGTGAAGTCCTGGGTTTAAAAGCACCGCCACGAAATACTTGCGCTCCATATTGTTTCACAAGTCTGGCTATGGTAAGTGCCTGTTTTTCACTTTCTATGGCGCAGGGCCCGGCCATAATTACCGGTTTTTCCCCGCCAATCATAACGTTACCAATGGTTATGGTTGTAGGCTGCGGATGTGTTTCTCTGCTTACAAGTTTATAAGGTTTCGTTACACGGATAGTCTCTTTCACACCGTCCAGAGCGAGTAGGCACGAGCCTTCAACCGGCCCCTTGTTCCCTACTATACAAACAGCGGTGCGCTGGGCGCCCGGTATGGGGATACCACGGTAGCCCAGGGTTTCAATTTCACGTATAATCGCTTTCACTTGCGCTTCTGTTGCATCGTTTTTCATAATAACAAGCATAGGATTATTTCTCCTGCATGCAATCTCTACAACTCATCCGGATGCTGTCCCCACTACCTGAATGAATGCCTTGATTTTTGCTGTATCTTTTTGGCCATTGGTCTCTACTCCACTGGATATATCGACTCCCCAGGGCTGAATTTCTCTGACCAGCTGGCCAACATTGGTCGGAGTCAGTCCTCCAGCTATGAGTACAGGGAATCTTGCTGATATTTTCTTGGCTAATTGCCAATCAAAAGCTTGGCCTGTCCCGCCGTAAGTGTCTGCCACCATTGAATCCAGAAGGCAGACAAAATCCTCTTGGGGTAATAACTGATGCCCAATCGCTATTTCAGAGCTGATTTCCTCGGACGTCCTGGTATTTGAGACATGGATAGCTTTGATAATTGGTCTCTCAATTTGCTGGCAGTAATGCCAGGTTTCGTCACCACTGAGCTGCACCCAGTCCAGATGACAATAATCGGCAATTCTATTCACTTCATCAACTGCTGAATTGACAAAGACACCGACCACAACCTGACTAGGTTTCAGAGCACGGACTGCTTCAACCACCTGCAGTGCTTTTTCAGCTGATACCTGCCGCCTGCTTGGGGCAAAGACCAGCCCTAAGAAATCCGCACCAGCTTCAGCCGCTGCCAAAGCATGCTGCACCTCGGATAGCCCGCAAATTTTAATCTTGGTCACAATAGCTCTCTCATCTTGGCTGCAATATCAGGAGCCGACATTAGAGACTCACCAACAAGGACCGCATCAATACCCAACTGACTCAACCTCTCCATGTCAGCTCTCTCTTTTACGCCGCTTTCGCTGACAACTATTCGGTCTGGCGGGATAAGCGGACGTAGCCGCTCAGTGGTAGCAATGTCCACATTAAAAGTGGTTAGGTCACGGTTATTGATGCCGATAATCTTTGCTTCGCTCTTCAGGGCAATTTCAACCTCGGCCTCATTATGCACTTCTACCAGACAACTCATGTTCAGTTCATGGCTTATCCTGAGTAACTCTTGTAGCCTTTCCGGCTCCAGGATAGCCACGATGAGCAATAGGCTATCAGCACCATATGCCCTGGATTCGTAAATCTGGTAGGGTTCGAAAATGAAATCCTTTCTCAGCAGAGGTAACTTTTTGGGCAGTGTTTTCCTGATATCCTTGAGGTGGTCAAGGCTGCCCTGAAAGTGTTTAGCTTCGGTTAATACCGATACAGCTGCGGCACCATTGGCAGCATATATTGCGGCTATCTTTGCCGGGTCAAAATCAGGACGAATGATGCCCCTGGAAGGCGACGCCTTCTTCACCTCGGCAATAAGCTGAATACCATCGCCTCGTAAAGCCGAAGCTAAGTCGATGGCTTGAGGTTGCTCCGAAGCCAGGTTCTGCAGCTCGGCCATAGGTAGGCTGCGCTTTTTATATTCAAGCTCTCGCCGGTTATGCGACACTATCTGGTCTAAAATCATTATCCTTAACTCAAATTTTGGCTGAGCTCGATTAGCTGTTCTAATTTGCTCAAGGCTTGGCCGCTATCTATTGTCTTCTGAGCCAGTTCTACGCCTTCTCGGAGCGTTTCTACTTTATCTCCGGCTAATAGAACTGCTGCCGTGTTCATCAACACCACGTCTCGTTGGGGGCCTGAGGCACCACTCAAGATATTGCGTAACAGCTCCGCATTCTCTTTAGCACTGCCGCCCTTCAAGCTATCTGAACCGGCACTGGGCAAACCAATGTCCTCAGGGCTGATAGTGTAGCTTTCAATACGGCTGCCTTTGAGTTCGCAGACCTGAGTTTTACCTGAGATGGTAATTTCGTCTAATCCATCTCCTCCGTGGACTACCAAAGCATGATGGCAACCGAGGTGCTGGAGCACCAACGCCATTTTCTCTACCAACGACTCGTCAGCTACACCCAGCACCTGGTATTTGGCTTCAGCCGGGTTGGTAAGTGGCCCAAGTATATTAAACACGGTACGAATTCCGATTTCACGCCGGGGAGCCGCTGCGTATTTCATGGCCGGGTGGAATGTTGGAGCGAACATGAACCCAATTCCTACTTCCTGTAGGCATCTCTGCACTTGCTCAGCATTGAGGTCTATCTTAACACCTAGAGCTTCCAGGACGTCAGCGCTACCGCACTGGCTGCTCATGGCACGGTTGCCGTGCTTAGCCACCTTAAGCCCGGCGCCGGCAGCGACAAAGGCAGCGGTCGTGGAGATATTGAACGTATGTGAGCCATCGCCGCCGGTCCCGCAGGTATCCACAACCAGACCGTCTGTAATCACCGGGATTGCCTTGGCTCTCATTGTCCTGGCTAAGCCTACAATTTCGTCCACTGTTTCCCCTTTGAGTCTAAGCGCAGTAACAAACGCGCCAAACTGGGTAGGGGTAGCCTCGCCCTGCATTATTTCCTCCATGACCTGCGCCGCCTCATCCGTAGCCAGTGAATTTCCAGACACTAAAGCCGCAATAGCTTCTTTAATCATGCTGAATCACCTCCGTACCTAATCGTCTGCAATTAATTGTAAAGTAGAGTTCTCCTAAGGAAGCCTTCTCATTCTGCTTGTCGATGCGAAATTCCTGAACGGTAGTAATTTTTCTTTCATAAATATCCTGATATTCGGTTTCTAGTCGTGGACAGTATGTCGCTGGCTTGTCAAACCACTCTCCCTTATAGTTAAAATCAATCCGTACATGTGCGCCCACTTCTAAGGCTTTGGACTCACGGGGAGGAAAGAATAGTACTTTTTCTGGGTGACTATCCAGGGGCACCCCCCATAATGAAAACCGCGCGTTAATGGCCACACCCTTACCCGAGTTTGCCCACTCAAATGTCGCCCCTGTGCCCGTTTGCAGAATCTTGTAAAGATGCTCATCGGGATCAAGCCCCTTGGTTTTTTGAGCTATGGAAACTAATAGCACAGGTAAGGATTCGGAATACCTCTGCGCTTTTATCTCCTCAGACTGCTCCTTTGTGGCACCGGCAATTTCTGCTGTTCGTTTGGCATAGATTGCAGTAACGCACAGCAAAGCAAATAATACGAGCAAATTCATAGTCTGTCCCATATCAATGCTATGCGTTACCAATAAAAAAGCAACCAAAACGGCGAAAATAATGAGAAGAATACTCAACGCTTTGAATTCATTTTTTCTCATCTGCTTATCCTCCCTTAAGAAAATTCCTCAATATATCCTTTCCTCCCTGAGTCATAAAAGATTCAGGGTGAAACTGAACTCCTTCTACAGGATGTTGGCGATGTCGCAGACCCATTATTGTGTCATCATCTGACCAGGCCGTTACTTCCAGACAATCGGGAAGGCCGTCACGATACACTACCAGGGAGTGATAGCGGATGGCAGAGAATGGGTTGGGCAAATCAGCAAGCACTCCCTGGCTGCTGTGATGTATGAGTGAGGACTTACCGTGCATTATCTCGTTAGCCTGTCCGAAAGAAGCACCGTAGCTGTAACCGACACACTGGTGTCCCAGGCAAACGCCGAGTATGGGTAGTGTGGAGCCGAAATGGCGGATAACCTCGTTGGAGATACCGGCTCGTAGCGGCGTAGACGGGCCGGGGGAAATAACTATCCGGTGGGGTTTCATCTTCTCAATCTCATCGAGAGTCGTCTTGTCATTGCGTACCACACGCACAGTCTCACCCAATTCACTCAAGTACTGAAAAAGGTTATAAGTGAAGCTGTCATAGTTGTCAATCAATAGCAGCATGGTTCCTCTCAGCTTGATCAATAGCCTTGAGTAATGCCTGAGCTTTGCTTATAGTTTCCTGATATTCACGTTCTGGTACGCTGTCGTAAACAACACCGCATCCTGCCTGGACATAGGCAACCCCTTTACTCACCACCATTGTCCTTATGGCTATCGCCATATCCATGTTACCCGAGAAAGAGAAATAGCCTGCAGCCCCGGCATAAGCCCCTCGTTTCTCAGGCTCAAGCTCGGCAATTATTTCCATGGCTCGTATTTTCGGAGCACCTGATACAGTGCCCGCAGGAAAACAAGCTTGTAGAGCATCAAAGATACTCAGGTCACGCCTTAGCTTGCCCTGCACATGAGTGACCAGGTGCATCACATGGGAGTAACGTTCCACATTCATTAAGTCACTAACCTCAACCGTACCCGGCTCACTCACACGCCCGATATCATTGCGTCCCAGGTCAACCAGCATAATATGCTCAGCACGCTCCTTTTCGTCGCTGCGTAGTTCCTGCTCCAACATAATATCCTCAGCCAGTTCTTTTCCTCTCCGCCTGGTGCCGGCTAGAGGACGAGTCATCACCATGCCATCCTCTACTCTCACCAAGATCTCAGGAGACGCCCCGATAATGTAAAAATCGTTGAAATCTAGGAAGAACATATACGGAGAGGGGTTCAGAGAGCGTAGTGCCCTGTAAATCTCGAATGGAGCAGCGGCAACGGGCTGTGCCAGGCGCTGAGATAGCACTACTTGAATGGCTTCGCCAGCAGTTATGTATCGCTTTATCTTGTCTACGCTGGCTTCAAATTCCTCCCTGGAAAAGTTCGAAGAGAGAGTTTCGTTTTTATGAAGATTCGAGGGTTTTATAGCCTGGTTCGGCTTAATTGGTTGGCTTAGTCTGTCCACGAGGTTATCGATTTTGGCTACTGCCTTTTGGTACTCCTCCTCGATGTCTCCGTCGAGACGGACATGGCTCAGGACTTTAATCTTATGACTAACATGGTCGAAGACAAGCATAGTATCGACGAGCATAAACAGTGCTTCAGGCAATCCCAGTGGGTCACTGGTAGGGGATGGCAATTCCTCGAATCGAGTGGTCACCTCATAGCCAAGATAACCCACGGCACCACCACAAAATCTGGGCAGGTCGGCAACCGGCACCATTTTGCATTTCTTTAGCTCTTCGGCAATAAGCGGCAGTGGATTGACCTTATCCTCCGTCTTGGTAGCCAGCACCCGGTACGGCTCTGTGCCTATGAAGCTATAGCGGGCCAGTCGCTCACCACCCTCCACACTTTCCAAAAGGAAGGAATAGCCGCCGCGACTGATTTTCAGGAATGCGGAGACAGGCGTTTCTAAATCGGCGACGATTTCACGATAAACAGGTATTAACGTGCCTTCATCTTTGCGCTTTTTAACTTCTTCCAACGCAGGATAATACATGCTAGCCTCCGAGTGGTCTCGAAATAAAAAACCTCTCGCCATAGGGGCGAGAGGTTTTGCTTCGCGGTACCACCCTACTTGATTGCCTATTATCTTGAGGCAATCATCTCATTCAAGTACGGCCTTAGTATTCTAAAGCGATACCCTGGACTCTGATAACGGTGTCCTTTCCGTCAAAGCCTACTTGGACAACTCCCTTTCGGTTTGCGGCTCCCGAGTCCATTCAACCTCTGCGCTAGCACCGGCTCGCACCTTCCCCGGCTCTCTGAGCTTCGCTGGAAGCCTACTAGTCTCGTTCCCAGCCTTTACAGTATTCAGTTATGCTTTAATATAACAGGCTGCCTTTTCTTTGTCAAGCTGCCGAATTGAATCATCTAAAATGTAACCGAAGAGGCATATGTTGAATCACATAAAATGTAACCCAAGGGGAGTAAAATGGAGCC
>JACKQG010005397.1_pt1 | contig 14109 bp, 14 predicted proteins | sample 8237621 | NCBI WGS metagenome assembly JACKQG01 (sample SAMN15677084, study PRJNA649215) | marine metagenome | biome: marine; feature: Black Sea; material: saline water; isolation source: suspended particulate matter (SPM) from the Black Sea western gyre | collected 2013-06-09/2013-06-10 | depth...
AAGCAGTTGGTTTCTGTGGAGAAGACGGGGCCGCAGAAGTATTCTACTTTGACGGATGCGGACGATTATGATGAGATTGGGACGCTTTGAGCGTTGATCGTTGATCGCAGGGTGGAGGAGTTGGCACCTCGAAGGGCCCATAACCCTTAAGCCCGGGTTCGAGTCCCGGCCCTGCTACTAATTTGTTGTTAGTCAGAGGAGATTCCGGCTAAAGGCATGCCGGAATGACATTGTTTATGGCAGATGTAATTAAAATACCGGTTCGGCCTGGTGGGATGCTTTCGGATGTGGTTAAGACGGAGTTGGGGGGGCATCAACACCAGGAGGTTAAGAACTTGAGACAGAATAAATCGGGTCTCTGGGAGTGTGTGCCTGGTTATATTGATTATTTTGAAGATGGGAGTTATAACAATATTAAGGCGGCGGTGGAGATTTTTGATGAGTATTCCGGGGATCGGTTTATTTTGTTTCAGCATGGGACTGGACTGTACCGGCTGGATTATGATGATGGCGATGGGAATGGGTATGAGAATGAGACGCCTACGGCGCTTTCTCTACCTTCGGGAGTGACGATTGGTGGAAGCGCGGTGTTGCGCTTTTTTTATTTTCGGGGTGTGGTTAGGATTACCGGGGCTTCTGTTCCGCTTTGGTATGGGTATGTTGATCGGACTTTGTTTGAGAATGGAGAGGAAAGGATTGATCAGGATACGTTTGAGGCGAGTACGGAAAGTTGGACGGGAAGTGATGCGACGGTTGCCCAAAGCGTTGTGCAAGCTTTTATGAATACTAATTCTCTCATTATTACGCAAACAAACACAGACGGCAAGGGGAAAAAGACGTTTACTATTGTTAGCGGTGAACATTATCGGTTTACGTTATTTTTGTATAAGGATACGGTTGGCGGTGCTGGCAGCGTTGTTGTTAATTTGGGTAGTTCTGATGGTGCCAGTGATTATTATACTGTTACTGTTAGCACAAAAGATGAGTGGGTTAAGGTACAATATGAGTTTGATGCGACCGGGACTTCTTTGTTTGTTGAGGTTAATGCCGGAAGCGGCCAAAACGCTGATGTTTGCTATATTGACATGGTGGAGTTGGTTCGGGAAGAGGTAAGTATCGTGATTGCTAATTGGATTTTAACCAAGTGTGAGTTGACTAATTTAATTGACAGTTCTGCGATTGATGTTGTTACACAGGAGGATATTTTTGCGACTGCTTCTGGTCATTATAAACTATATTTACAATCGTTTATTGTTTTTGATGATGGTCAATATAGTTTGATGAAAAAGCCTACTTTGGCGGGTAGTGCTGTATTGGGACCGTTTAAGGGTGGGAATTTCCAACACGTTCGGTTACAAATTAAAATTCCTGGGAGTAGTTTGGAAACGGCTTTTCCGAATAAGCGGATTACAGCGATTGGAATTTGTGCGGCGATTTATACGGTTGGTTCCGGGAAGGCAATCGATGAAGATAGTGAACCGTTTTATAAACAGGAGATTATTCCCATTAATGAGGTTGTTCTTGGCGATAAGATCCAATTTGCACGAAATAATTATTATTACGATGGAACTAATAACTTTCGGTTGCAAACGAACTTTGGGGCTTCTTATAACTCTGACCAGGTACATTATGACGGTTGTTTTGCGCCTGGTGCGGTTGTTGAATTTAGGAATTCATTTGCTAATGTTACAACGACAGTAATTGGTGTTAGTAATTCAAGTACTAATTTGACAATTTATTTTGAGGATGATATTTCGAGTTTGAAGTCTGGTGGCGGGGCTGGTACTTTACCTGAAACGACTGTTATTATTTATCGCAAATGGCGTTATGATTCTTCAAATGGTTACTCCATATTTATAGGTATTGATGTGGAGAATTTGGGTGCAAATGAGTTTTATAATTTTGTTGATATTCCTTCGGGGACGGAGGATATTAATCCGGATTATTCTCATCATGTGGTGATCGAGGACCGGGCTTATGTTAATTCGGGGGAAGATGAGGAGGAAGATACTGTGAGGTATTCTTCGCTTGAGATGTTTGATTGTTTTCCGAATGGGAATTTGATTCAGACGGAGGTGGGGGATGTTGATCAGATCAAGGCGATTGTGAAGCGGGGGAGTCGGCTGGTGATGTTGAAGCGGAATTCTTTTTCCCAGGGTAATTTTGTCGGAGGGTCTTATTATGAGGATATCGGGATCAAGCAGCAGGGGCTTTTTGGAGATCTGCTTTATATTGTGATCGATGATGTGCTTTATTTTGGCGATGAGCAGGATGTTTTTGCGTGGAATGGGGTTCAGGCTGTGCCATTGCTGAATACTTTGAAGATGAAGGAGTTTTATAAGTCTTATGTGGATACGAATTCTTTGATTTTATATAATAAGCTGAATAATGAACTTTGGTTTGTGCTTAAAGGCGGTGCGAGCGACCAGGTGATGGTGTTTGATATCGACCGGGGTGATTGGTATTTGCGGGATACGGATGAGACTCTTTTGGGCGGTTTTATTAATTATGTAAACCAGATGATTTGTTTTTCTGCGGGGAAGTTTGTGCAGTTTGATCATGCTTTATCTACTTTTGATGAGTCGGTGAACTGGAGTTTTACTACGAAGGTGTTTGGTTTTCGGTCTCCCAGGGACTATAAGAAGTTGAAAGAGATTCAGGTTGTTGCGAAAAGTGGTGTTAATATTACGGTTGTTGGCAGCGATGAGACGCAGGCGTTGGGTTATTCGGATGAGATTATGCCTTCGGCTACGGCGATGGTTGATAAATATTTGGTGCCGTCTTATTTGTTCAGGCAGTTGGAGCTTGTGTTTGCGGGTAAGGCTGCTTCGGCTACGATGAGTTTGGAGTTGCGGGAGTTGTTTTTGTTGGTTTCGAGGTGGAAGTGATTTATTAACCTCCCTCAGTCCCCCTACCCTGCGGTCGCTTAAAAAGGGGGAAAGGGTAAGGAGTTGTTTTATGAAGGGTCAGATTAATTTTGGTAATTGGATGTTGTTGTTTGCGGTAATTAGTGGGCTTGCTTTGATTGGTTTAATGGTGTTTAATTGCTTATGATTAATGAGTTTTCAAAATCGGCTTGGTATGATAATTTTCAGGCGAATAGCCGGAGAGTGAAGTTGGTTGATTATTTTTCCGGCCGTTTAGAAGGATTGGTTTTGGATATCGGTGAGAAAAATCCGTTGCGTGATTTGTTGGCTGAAAAGAGCGGGATTCCGATTGATAATACAGAGGGTGATCTTGATATGGTGATGCTGCACGATGAGACGATTTACGATACTGTTTTATGTTTGGATGTGTTGGAACATCTTTTTAATCCATTGTTTTTATTGAAAAACATTAAGCGTGTAACTCATCAAGATAGTATTTTTTACGTTGGGTTGCCACGGCGTGGAAAATTGTTATGGGCTCAGGGACATTATCATGAGATCGATGATTACCGGTTTCGATTGTTGGCGGAAAGGGCGGGATATAAGATTGTTTCTAAATATCGTTATAAGGTTTGGCGGAATCCATTTTTTTATTTAACAGGGATTAGACCTTTTTTGCGGTTGTTTTTTGAATGGGGTGTTGTTTATACTTTGAGGGCAAATTGATGGCTGGTTTACGAAAAAGGGGTGTTGTTTTAACGAAGGATGAGGAGATTAATGTTAAGAACCTGGAGGATATCTCTCGTCATTTTGATGATAGGTTGCGGGAATTGGATTTGAGACGGATTGTGCAGCAGTCTTCTTTGGATGATGGCGCTACGCTGGCTGATGTTATTTCGGCTTTGAATGCTTTGAATACAGCGCTTAATTCTTCTGATTTGACGGAATAGGCACAGGTTTATGTAAAGGTAAAGAAAATAACGAGCTTACAGGGGCTTAAAATGGGTGAAAAGAACGGTAGTTTTACTGTTAAAAAGGTTTATACTTTTGTAATTTTTGTTATGCTTTTGCTTTCGATTGGGTATTCGTTTGCTGTTACGTTTAAGATTTTTCCTTTGGAGAAGCGGCTTGATAAATTTGAGCCGAGGGTTGATGTTAATGAGAAATTTATTAATGAAATGAATATTCATATCGAGTATATTCGTGATGATTTGGCTACGATTAAAGAAGAAATTAAGAAGTTGGGGGATAAATGAAAAAGTTTTTTAGAAATATTTGGAATGGGATCGATGGTAAGAAAACAGTTACGGGGGTGGCGTTGGTTGCTATTGGTGGATTGATGTATTTAACGCCGGTTACGGCTGGTTTTGCTACGGAAGTTTTGGTTACGGGTGTTAGCACTGCTGTTGGGGGATTAATTCATAAGGGTTATAAATTAACTAAAAGAGGAGATTCAAAATGAAGTTGGATTTTAAAGGTTTGTTAGGAAGGATGTTTGCGCCTTTGGTCGTTCCGATCATTCGACCGATTGCGAGGACTGTAACGGAGGCGTTGTTACGTTCTTTTTTGAAAACTGAACCAAGTCATGCGAAGGTATTGCTTGTTTCTGGATACCCGATCATTGATGTGGAGTTGGAAACGTTGGTGGAAAAAACAGATACGCCCATTGATGATGAGCTTGTTGCGGGTGTTAAAGATGCTTTTGAGGTTGTGGCTGATGAGGCGGGCGTTGAGTTGGAAAATTTGGATAACGATTGATTGTTAGGGGTGCAGTCCATAAAGGGACTGCACTCCGAATATTTTTTAATGGAGTACGCAACAGCGCATATAAAAAAGGTTTTAGAAAATTATAATAGGAGTATAATATGGCTTTGCCTGTTTGGTTACCGTTGTTAATGCAGGGCGCTGGGATGTTGGGAAAGAAGTTTTTGAGCGGGAATGTGGATCCTGATTCTTTGTTTGATGAGGATAAGTTAACGCTTTCTGATTCTGATATTGGGATGATGCGGGGGCAAAATTTGCGGAATGTTCAGGATATTAATACTAAAAATATTTCGGAGATTAAGAAAACCGGTGCGGCACGGCGGCTGCCTTCTGGGGCGATTATGTCTGCTGTTAAGGGTGCTGGGTATGAAACGGCTCGCGGGGCTTCGGAGATAGAGCCAAAATTACGGACAGCGCAGATAGAGTCGTTGCGTCCTTTGGAGATGATGAGGGCTAATTTGAAGGTGCAGAATCAGGCGGCGGATAATGCTTTTTTTGGTCAGGGATTTGGGGATATTTTTAAAACGATCCTTTTGTGGAAGGCGGGGCTTTTGGGTGGCGGTGATAAGGGCTATCCTGGGAGTCATGAGGGGTTTGGGATGGGACTTAATTAATTGATTATTTATTATTGGGTGATGTTATGGCAGAATTAAAAGACGATGGTATGGCTACAATTTGGGATAATATTAAGTTAAGGGCTGACTTAATTATGCAGGATGATCCTTCAAAGGGTGAACTGAATGCGTTAGGTGAGGCTTTGGCGGAAGCTATCGAGTGTGTTAGTAAAAGAATTGTCGAGTTGGAATGGAAAATATTTGGTTAAGGGGTAATGCTATGGCAGAGAATCCTTATTTTTCTCGTGTGATGGATGCGGTTGATTTGATTGCGGGGGAGAATGTTCGTAAGAAGCGGGTGGCGGAGCAGCAGGATTATAATTTGGGGATGATGCGGAGTAACCAGGCATTTCAGCGTGAAATGGCTGATAAACGGGTTGCGGGGCAGGAACAGGTTCAGATGCTTCGCAATGTTGGGGATATTGCAGAGATTCAAGAGAAAGATCGGGTTAAAAAGGAGGGTTTGGTTGGGCTTCCGGCAGATATTGAGAAACAGTTTCCAGCGTTGGCTGGTTTTGGGAAGATTTGGTCGCCTTCGGAGGTTTCCATGATTGTGAACAGGGGTACGCAGGCGAAGGGGCTTGGTGAATATCGTTCCGGCATGTTGGGTGAAAAGCAGAAAGACCGGGCTGAAAGGAAAAGGCATAATATTGCTATGGAGAGCAAGAGCAAAGCTCAATCCGGGGTTGGGAGTGCTGATCCACGGAAACGGTTGGAGGCTTTGCGCAAGGAGGCTATTGATTTGCTTAAGTCCGGTTATTATGGTGATTATGTGAAGGAGCCCGCTAATAAGGACCAGGTTACGGCTTATGTGGAACGGTTGGATGCGTTGCTTAAGAAACAGCGTTCCGGGAAACTTTCTGATGAAGAAAATAAAGAAATAGATGATATTGAGAGTTTTTTGGTTTATTCTTCTAATAAGGATAAGAGACAGGCTGCCGGTGAAGGGGCTGTTGGCAGGTTGACGGATATTTTGGGACGGTTGGAGAAGGAGTTTTAAACATCCCCCTTGGTCCCTCTTCAAAAAGGGGGAAATTGTTTTATAATATTTTAGAGTGATTTATGGGTATTTTGGATACATTTAAGTCTGATTCGGATAGATTTGGGGAGAGATTGGCTCGATTTGAGCGGGTTTCTCCGCTTTTTGATGAGGCGAAGGAGGCTTTTTCTCTGTTGGAAAAGGATTACCAGGAATTTGTTACGGATGATTTGCGTGATTTGTTTGGCAGAGTTGGGAAAAAGGTTGAGGATGAGCGGTGGTATGTGGGAACGTATCAACCTAAGGGTGAGGAGATTAGTTTGCCGGAAAGTTTAGGATCAAGATCGGTTGAAGAAACATCCCCCCTTAATCCCCCCTTGGTAAGGGGGGAAATTTTACCTGCTGGCAATGCAGGGGCGGACGCTGGCAGGGGTTTTCTTGGTCAGGCGGTGGATATGGTTATGAATGGGGCTTTGGGGGCAAGGCAGGGGTTTTCTGATATTATGGGGGCTTCATCACGCAGCTTGCAGGGTGTTAGCGGGGCGTTGGGTACTTTGGTTGGTGAGACTACAAAGGATTCTCCGTTTGGTGTTTCGGCTGTTGGACGTGGTTTGGGTATGCTTTCGGATGAGTTTGGTAAGGCTGGTGAGCAGTGGGAGCGTTATGGGACAGATCCTGAACAGTACCCGGAAGGTTTTAGCCGGACGATGGCGAAGATTGCAAAGGGTGTTAATGAGGCGGTTGGGCATGTTGTTATTGATATTCCGGTGATTATGGCTACTCCTGGCGGGTTGACTGCTTATTCGGGTGGAATGGCTGCGGCTGGTGGGTTGCAGGAAGGAGAGAAGGGTTTTGAGTTGGCGAAAACGACTGGTAAGGGAGCGCTCCATGGGGCGTTACTTCACGGAGTTTTGAAGGGTTTGGGTTATTTGCCGAAGGGTTCACAGGTTGCGGGTGGGGCTGCTGTTTTTGGTTCTCCTGCTGTTTTTGATGAGTTGGCAAAGCCTGCTGAAAAGCGTGATTATTCTTATATGTTTACGGAGCTTTTGACCGGCGCCGGGTTGATGGCGTTTGGGAAGCCCGGGAAGTCTCATAAGGAGATTTTGCGGGATGCCAGGGAATTTTATGGGAGGGAGAAGTTTAAAAAGGCGGAGGAACAGTTTAAGGGATTTGTTGAAAATGCAGAGAAAACAGGTGAAGGTGTAGGTGAAGGTAAAGAAAAGATAAACTTTGATGAGATGGTGCGTGAAGAATCTGAAATTATGAATTTAGTGGAGGAGATTAATAGGCATGCACAAAAGACTAAAAAGACCGAAGGAGAGCGGGTACGTGAGGCTGAAAAGAAAGTTCCAGGCGGAAGGGTATTGCGAGGGAAGGGCGAAGGAGTTGGCGAAAAGGGTTTACAACCGGAATATGGGCAGCCGAAGGCTGACAAGGATCGGCTTGCGGGGATAGACAGGGAGCGGATTGAGTTTGACCGGATGAGTTCCGGTGAAAAGAAATTTGTTGAGCAGTATTTGAAATATCGCGATGAGAAAAGCAGGGCTTTGCCGGCGCATGAAGTTACTTTTGAGGAGCATGTTGATAAACAAGTTAAGGCAAAGATAGAGAAAAAAAGGACTTATCAGGGTAAAAACAGGATTGAATTGGGGCAGGATGAGCGGGTGATGTTTGAGGGTGAGTTTGGGAATTTGAAGGTTGGTAAAGTTGTTCCTGGTGGATTGCGTGAAGTTGAACATGGGCCGATGGATAAGGAGGTTGTGGGCAGGTTTGCGGCTACTTCTACTAATCCGGAATGGTATAGGGAATCGGGAGTTTTGCAGGGGTATGGGAAAAAACGAATTTTGCCGGTGATGAATAAGGTTTTGAAGGAAATTCCACTTACTGACAAACAGGTTGAGATTTATAATGATGTGCGGCGGGCGCTTGATGATTATGCTTATAAGGTTATTAATGATTATATGCCGATAACTACCCCCCTTAGTCCCCCCTTAGTAAGGGGGGAGACTCGAAAGGCGGAGTTTGATGAGGCGGTTCGTCCGGCGAAGATTGATGATGCAGTGGGAAAAGATGTAGATTTTGATTTTGGGGCTAATGTTGAAAAACAGGTACAGGCAAAGGTAAAGGTAGAAGAAAAACAGGTTGAAACTTCTCCTTCCGAGGCACAGAAGGAGGTGGGGAATTATAAGAAAGGGCATGTTTCTGTTCAGGGGTTTGATATTACGATTGAGAATCCGAAAGGATCCACACGATCTGGGGTTGATGAGAGCGGGCGGAAGTGGATGCAGAAGATGAATAATACTTATGGGTATTTTAAGCGCTCGATGGGGAAAGATGGGGATCAGATTGATGTGTTTTTGGGGGATAGATTGGACTCTGATAAGGTTTTTATTGTTGATCAGGTGAATCCAAAGACCGGTAAGTTTGATGAACATAAGGTGATGATGGGGTTTGAGTCTGTTGCTGAAGCTCAAAAGAATTATTTGGCGAATTATGAGAAGGGGTGGAAGGGGCTTGGTGGCGTTGTTGAGACCGATGTTGCTTCTTTTAAAAAGTGGGTTGGTGATGGGACAAGGAAGGGGAAGGCGGCGGCGGAATATGGTGAATTTAGATTAACAGAAAAACATCCCCCTGTGTCCCCCTTCAAAGGGGGAATAAAGGTAGAGAAAACGGAGGCTGGGGATCAGGTTTCTTTTAAGCCTGCGGCTGAAATGCCACGTGGGAAAAAGATGCCGAAGCCGGGGCAGAAGCGGGTTGAAGGGCAAGAAGGGGGATTGTTTGAGACGGAGAGACCGAAGGGGAAACAAGGAAGGATGTTTGAGGAGCGGGGAGGGTATAAGAAGGGGATTGATAGAGGTTACGAGCCTGATAAGGTTTCTTTGTTTGAGATGCCGGAGATTGTGGAGTTTATGCAGAAGGTTCAGAGGGGGGACTTTCCGAAGATTTACAAAGATATGCGGGCTTTGGGCGGTGCGCTTCCGGGGAAAATGGCTACGAGATTACGGGCGGACATTTTTATTGGGAATCGGCTTTCGCGAGGGGTTTTTAAGGATAAGTTTGAAATTTCGGATAAGGTGCGGGCGGAGTTTGCTGAAAAGTATAATGTAAATGAAAAGGATTTGCGGTTTAAGTGGGATTATAAAAATAACAGGCATGTTCTTTCTGTTTATGAGGCGGATCCTTCTCTTGCGGCAGAAATTGCGGGGCATGAGATTGGGCATATTGTTGACTTTATTCCGAATGAGACGATGAAGCGGGGAAATATTCTTGGACACATGGCTTCGCTTAAACGCTATATGAAAACGCTGTTAGAGGAGTATGAGGGTGCGCCTGGTAAGGTTTTGACGCCACAGGACAGGGCGAGAATTCGGAAGGAAGCAAGGAAGCTAACCGGGAAGGAGAAGGAGATTTGGATTGATAAGGAAATTAGACAAGAGCTTAATCCAATTTCTCCTAAAGATATTCTGAGTATTTGGAATGATGTTGCAGGGAGTATTAAGGAACCTGAATTAAATAGGTATCTTGCGGGGCTTTCTTCGGCAGAAAAAAAGTCGGCTGTTAAGGAGGCTTTGAAGGGGCGCATTCCTGAATGGTTTGGGTTTAAGAAACGTGTTAAGATCGTTATTGAAAAGGTATTAACAAAAGTACCTATTACTAATAGAGAACAGGCTGTTAGAGAGAAGTACCGTGAGCTGATTAAGGATGAAATTATTAAGCGGCGGTTGTTTGAGCGTGATGTGATTATGGATGAGTTGAAAAAGATTACTCAGGTTTGGAAGCCGTTTGATGTTAAAACAGATCCTAAATATACGAAGTACCGGCATTCTTCTGTTGAGCTTTATGCTGATGCTTTTTCTATGTTGATGAATAACCCTGGTATGTTGAAGGAGACGGCGCCATCGTTTTATAAGGCGTTTTTTAATTATTTTGAGCGGAAACCGGAGGTTAAGAAGGTTTGGGATGAGATTCAGACACGGGTTAAAGGGGGCAGTGAGGCGGTTTATGGGGAGCGAGAGGGTAGAATCCGGGAGATGTTTGAGCATGAACAGGAAATTATTAAGGAACAGAATAAGCCGGTTGGCTTGAGAAAGAAGCTTAAGAGCGGGCTGCTGGATTTGAAAAAGATTATGGTTGACCAGGAGGCGCATCTCTATCATAAAATTGATAAGACGGCGAAAAAGGTTGATCCTGATAATAATCCACGGTATTGGATTGAGGAGTTGCCTTACATTTCTACGAAGGTTTACCAGTTATTGCGTGATGTGGAAAATAATTTTTTAAAATCGATGGAGAAACATGGCTTAACTCGTGAGGATATGGGTGAGTTGATGTTTTTGAAACGTGTTAAGGGTGAGCGGGCGGAGTTTGCGAATCCGTTGGGGTTTACGGAGAAGGCTGCTACGAAACAGATGCAGTACATGAAAAGAAAGTTGGGGGATAAGAAATATTCTGCGTTGGTTAATTTTGCGGAGGATTTCAGGGCTTTGCGGGAACGGAGCGTTATTCCCTTGATTGAAGATGCTAATATGGTTGGCAAGGATTTGCTTGATACAATCAAGAATACGAAAGAGTATGCTACGTTTGATGTTTTGAAGTATATGGAGAAACGGTATGGTAAAGGCATTGGGGGTAAGATTTACCGGCAGATTGGGACGCTGCAGGAGATTGGCAATCCTTTTATGGCTACGATTATGAAGGATGTGGCGCTGATCAGGGCTGCGGAACGGAAAAAGATCGCTAAAAAGTTTGTCGATTTTATGGAGAAAAATCTTGGTAAGGATATTAAGGCTGCGGATACGAGAATTGAGAAGGATAAAGATGGGAATGTGAGACGGGTTCCGGCTGAACCGGGTGATCCTGATTTGGGTTTGATTGTATTTCCGGAGGGTGGGAAGCTTCAAGGCTGGTATGTTGAGAAGGAGATTGCGGAAACTTTTAACAGGGATCCGTATGAGGCGGGGATTATTTATAATGCCTGGCAGAATATTCAGGCCCCTTTTAGAGCGTTGTTTGTTAGTAAAAATCCCCCATGGAGTGCATGGAATGTACAGCGAGATGTTAGGGGAAGTGCTACAAAACTTCCTTTACCGGAGAAAAAATATAGTGGTGTAAAAAACCTGTTTGATTTTAAGCGTAGATCAGCCTTTTTGAGAATGGTTAAACATTCAATAAAATCTATGCCCGATGCCTATAAAGATGTGTTTAAGAAACATTCGACAGAAATAGTAAGAGAGATGTATGAAGAAAAAATGTTGCTTATTGGCAGGCATTACAGAACTAAATATACGCTCGATCCTGAAACTGATTTTGATTTGATGATGCAGTCTTTTAGTTTGAATGGCCCAAAATATAATAATTTATTGGTTAAAAATGCTACTGGTTTTTTAAATGCATTGGAAAAACCAGGACAGTTTACGGAAAGACTTGTAAAGATTGCTTCTTATAAGATGTTAAAACAAACACATCCCGATATGTCAATTAAAAAAAAAGGGCATCTTGTTAGGACCCGCGGGGGTTCTCCTGATTTTTATCGGCGTGGGACCGGTTATAGGTTTTATAATAATATTCTTTTGTTTTCTAATGCCGGTAAAGAGGGATGGAGATCGTCATTTGAGGCATCGAGAGAAAACAAGACGGAATTTGCGTGGAAAACGATTAAGTATGATATGATACCCAAAATGATGATGTGGACTGCTGCTATTGGCGGAATAACGGCTTTGGGTAAGCATTTGGGTGACGATGGTATTGAGGCACAGGGGAAATGGTTAGAGGATGCTTTTAAACTGATACCGGAGCATGAAAAGACTAATTATTTGTGTGTTCCGCTTGGTTATACAAAGAATAATAAGATTGTGTATGCAGTATTTCCGCATGATTTTACAGGGCAGGTTATTGCTGGTGTTTATTGGAAATTGTTGAACCAAAATAAGACTAAAGATATTGAGGGATTGATAGATTTTGCTGCCGGTGGAATGCCTTATCAGAGTCTCACTCCCCCGCTTTCAATTGCTTTAGATTGGTATAATTATATTCGAGGAAGGAATCCTAATGATCCATGGATGAACAGAAAGATGATTGAAGAAACAAAGTGGGATGCTGGTGGCATGATTCGATTTAGTGAAATGATGAAACAAACATGGAACCGGTATGGTGGAAGAACGCTTTATTCATTTCCTTATGATGATTTGGATAGAGTTAAGAGTGATTTAGAGAAGGTAATGGATAAACCTGGGGCATCCGGGATAATCAGGCGTTTTATTAGGGTTTCTGATCGTGGTATGTATGATGAGATGATTAAATCGGGTGATATTAAGAAAGAGGAGCAGACAGCGGCAAGAGCAAGTTTGAAGCGGCGTGAGGTTATTATTAGTCATTTGAATAAGGGTGTTATTACTTCCCGGGCTGATGCGGCTCATCTTTGGAAGTCTCTTAAAGGCACAGGTGTTGATGTTGGTAGCTTTGGGACATTTTTTAATCAGTATGTGAAGTATGTGGGTAGGAAAAAGGGTGATGTTATTTTTAATATTTTGAGTGCGGCACAGACTAATAAGAAACGGCGGATTGTTTTGGAGAAAATGCTGGGGCGCTCTGTTGATGTGAGGGAGGTGCCGGGGATTTGGAAGCGGTTGAAGTATGAAGTGCTTAAGAAATAACCCCCTTGTGTTCCTTCTTGGTAAGGGGGAAGAGTAAGGACGGAGGTATGGAATGGGTTTACAATATGTTACTCCTACCGGGTGGACTGATGAGGTGGTTACGGCTACTACCTGGTATGATGAGTGTCTTTGGAAGGAGTTTACTTTTGGTGAGGGGGCTGATGAGGAGTATATTGATGATATTGATGAGGTTTCACCGTCTTGATTTTGGATTTGGGAATTCGGATTTCGGAACTATTTTTAAGAGGTGTGTTATGATACGGTACATTTTGTTTTTTTTGTTGGTTTTTTTTTCTTTGCTTAACGGGACTGACAACCGGATCGATTATGTTTTGGTTTCGTGGCAGGAGAACAGTGAGTCGGATTTGGCGGGTTATTTTGTTCATTGGGGAAAAGGCAGCCGGCAATATTCTGATTCTGTTGATGTTGGGCTTAATGATGAGTTATTGCTTAAGAAGGTTTTGAGTTATAATGTTGAGTACTTTTTTTCTGTTACGGCTTATGATACGGCGGGGAATATGTCAGGGTATGGTGAGGAGGCTGAATTTATTAAGTTTTTTGTGATAGATACGATTCCGCCTTTGCCGGGAAAAAAGCCGATTGTTAAAGAGTTGTTTGAGAGAAAATAGTTATATTATTGGAGGTGTGTTATGTTTAGAATTTTAAAATCATGGGTTAGTTATTATTTGTTGATTGTGCTGGTTGTGGTTTATTCTGCTATTGCTGGCAGCCGGTTTAATATTAAGACAGCTGCAGGGGCGGTTATCTGGCAGATTGATAGCACGGCTTCGGATACTTCACGTGTGTTTCCTTCTGAACCGACGATGACAATTTTTCATTATGCGGCTGATTCGATTGCGCAAGATTCTGTTAATATCGAGCTTGATTACCAGGTACTTGGCGCTAATAATCAGTGGATGTCAGCTAAAAAATGTACTGTTACGGTTGATTCTACTTCGGATGGCTGGATGCTTACTAATTCGGCTATCGCATCCGGACGGAGTGGGCGTGTTGTGGCTACCGGTTTAACTGGCAACCGGAAGGGTGGTAATGGTGTGCGGTTGTGGTTGACGTTTGATGAGGGGAACTAATTCGATTTTGGATTTCCGAGTTCGGGTTTTGGAATTATTTTTAAGGAGTTTGATATGAAACGGTTAATTTTATTTTTTTTAATTAGTTGTTTGCCATGTGTTGTCTTGGGGCAGCCTGGGTATGGCCATGGTCTAGGGATT
>JACKQG010005398.1_pt1 | contig 14103 bp, 12 predicted proteins | sample 8237621 | NCBI WGS metagenome assembly JACKQG01 (sample SAMN15677084, study PRJNA649215) | marine metagenome | biome: marine; feature: Black Sea; material: saline water; isolation source: suspended particulate matter (SPM) from the Black Sea western gyre | collected 2013-06-09/2013-06-10 | depth...
CCGACCAGGGAGTGAACCTTGCAAATGTAAATTCGATTACTCTTGGCCTTAGCTCGGTTACCGGCGGTACAGGTATGATGTACTTTGATGATATTCGCCTGTATGCTCCGGCACCATAAGACTGGATTTGGCTGTTAACTAAAATTGTGCAGCCAATAGAGTAAATTTGTAAATTCGGGGCCTATACCGATTTGGTATAGGCCCCTTTTTTGTTTGTGTATGTTAAAAGGATTATTATTGCAAATGAGCGAATTGTTAAGATAATGTTTATATCAAACAATATATTCTTTTTAGCGTGTGTTTTATCATAATAAAGATGTTACCAAGGGGAAAAAAGGTGGAAAAAGGAGCTGGCATTATCCGGGAAAAAAAGCGGAAAATTAATAAATCCTTTCAGCTTACATTGTTAATGATACTGGTTTTTATACTTTTTGTAATGGGAGGCTGTCCCAAAACCTCTCCGCAAAGAGCAGTTAGTGAATCATCAAGGGACATTCCTGTTGCTTACGATGTGGATGTGGTGGTGGTCGGTGGAACATCAGGAGGCGTTGCTGCGGCCCTCGAAGCAGCTCAAAACGGCGCCAAAGTATTTCTCGCTGCACAGCGGCCATATCTGGGGGCAGATATTTGCGCAACGTACCGTCTGTGGCTCGAACCGGACGAGGTACCGACCCTGCCGCTCCCAAAGAAAATTTTTGCAGAGCCATCCGTCCCATTGTTGGCTCGTAACAGAATCAAATTTACCTACGAAACAGATAAACCATCCGCAGACGTCCACAAAGACACGCCGACGCCATCGTTACTTACTGACGGCAAATGGCACAGTGCGTCAAGTCAGAGCGTTCAGTACAATGGTAATGTAACCATCATCGCTGACCTTGGCGCGGAACATCAGCTTGAGAAAGTCCACATTATGTCTTATCAGCGCCGCAACCCTGCCGGTGATGACTTCGAAGTAGAAAACATTACTGTCTCCATTAGCGATGATAAACAACAATGGAAGCAGCACGCCGTCATTAAGAACCAAAGAATTGGAGAATCCCTCCCGGAACCCTGGGGACCGATTGAACTTTCAGCATCGATTACTGCCAATACGCGTTACATAAAATTCATGGTTAAAAAGAGTCCGGATGTCACACGAGTGCTTTTGGGCGAGATTGTGATAGAGGAGAAGCATTCACTCACACAGCCCGCTGAGCTCCCAGCACGAATTCCTCCGACCCCGATGCAGGTTAAGCGCACTCTGGATGAGGCACTGCTGAAAGCGAATGTCCAGTTTTTGTATGGCTGTTATGCAACAGATGTCCTTTTTGATGATGATGGCAGGGTTGCCGGCATTGTTATGGCTAACCGTTCCGGACGACAGGCGGTCAAAGCCAGGGTTGTTATCGATGCAACCTCCCGGGCAAACGTGGCGAGAATGGCCGGAGCAGCATTCAAGCAATACCCGGCAGGCTTGCAAACTTTTAAACGCATAGTTGTCGGAGGTGGAGTACGAACCAATAAAGACATACAGGCAAGAACAATATCAACTCCGGTATCGGCTAAAAGCGGCCTGGAATATACCGCCATCGAATACACGCTCAAAATACCGATGAAGGACGGCTCTTTTAATTCTTTTGCCAAAGCCGAACAAATTGCCCGTGATAAAACTTGGCATCCTAATCAGACAGATGCTTCTGAGACACTTTTTCAGGTACCACCTGACCCAATGAAGGGGGAAAAGACGCTGTCCGAATCCTGGCCGGGCGCCGAAAAAGTCGATCTGGATGCCTTCCGGCCTGAAGGTGTTAACAGTCTGTTTGTTATCAGTGGCTGTGCGGATATACCGCGAGAGGCCGCGGAGAAACTGATGCGACCGTTGGAGTTAATGAAAGTAGGTACCCGCATTGGAGCTTTGGCAGCATCCCAGGCAGAAAAAATAGCCAAAGCCGATAATGTCAAAATACTTAGTAAGACGGTATCGGGCACTACATCAGGAGATATTAGGGAGAATTTGAGTGGAATAAAAAAGACATTAACCGAAACTTTGAGAGTTCATGCAGACAAAAGGTCTGTACCCATTCTTAAAGAAGTGGACGTAGTTGTTGTTGGTGGAGGTACCGGCGGAGCACCTGCCGGGATTTCGGCGGCACGACACGGAGCCAAAACCCTCGTGTTAGAATACCTCTACGGACTCGGGGGAGTGGGAACTACGGGCTTTATCAGTAAATACTATTACGGCAATATAACCGGCTTTACTAAGGAAATGGATGACGGAATAATGAGCTTCGGGGGTAGCGGTAAGCACAAAGATGGAGGATGGAATATCATTTTGAAAAAAGAATGGTATCGCCGTAAATTGCACCAGGCCGGTGCCGAGGTATGGTTCGGTGTGCTCGGCTGTGGGGCTTTCGTTGAAGACGGTCGCCTCAAAGGTATAGTCGTCGCAACACCCGAAGGACGAGGCGTTGTACTTGCAAAAGTGGTTATCGACTCGACCGGCAACGCCGACATTGCTGCTGCCGCCGGAGCAGTTTGCGAATATACCAGCGGCTCAGTCGTTGCTGTCCAGGGGGCGGGACTTCCAGGGCATAATTTGGGCGCAGGTTATACTAATACGGACTGGACATTCATCGATGATACGGACGTTATAGATGTTTGGCGGGCATTCGTTGTCGCTAAGAATAAATTTAAAGATGCTTACGACCTGGGCCAGTTGGCAGACACTCGGGAAAGACGTCGGATTGTTGGTGATTTTGTGATGTCGCCGCTTGACATCTCCAACAATAGAACTTATCCCGACACTATTGTTATAGCTCGGAGCAATTTCGATACACATGGATTTACGATACATCCGGTATTTATGCTGAAACCGCCCGATAGAAAAGCAATGTTCGTAAATGTGCCTTATCGCTGCTTGCTTCCTAAAGGCCTGGACGGTATCTTAGTCACAGGTCTTGGCGTCAGTGCTCATCGTGATGCGATGCCCGTTATTCGTATGCAACCCGATATTCAAAACCAGGGCTATGCCGCAGGTCTGGCAGCCGCAATGTCAGTCAAGAGCGGCAGGAACCTTAGACAGATTGATATAAAGGAACTTCAGAAACATTTAATTGAGCTTGGTACTCTGCCCGAGCAGGTATTAACCGAGAAAGATTCATATCCCTTGCCACAGGAAATACTTACACAGGCTGTAGAGAGTCTTGTTAATGACTTCGATGGGCTGGAGATAGTCCTTGCACATATAAAGTACACAATGCCGCTGCTTAGGAAAGCCTATGATAACGCTGAAGATGCAAAAGTCAAACTTACTTATGCTCATGTCCTCGGGATGTTAGGGCATCCGAGCGGCTCTGATACTCTTATCGAGGCGGTGAAATCCCGCTCCTGGGACCAGGGATGGAACTACACTGGCATGGGACAATTCGGAGCAAGTATAAGTGAGCTTGACAGTCTTATTATTGCTTTAGGACGAACTCGCGACAAGCAGGGATTGAAACCAATCATTGAGAAGATTGAACAGCTCGACGCCGACAGTGAGTTTTCGCATTATCGTGCTGTAGCGATAGCACTTGAGACTCTGAATCATCCTAATGCTGCGGAGCCTTTAGCGAAACTTCTTAAAAAGCCCGGAATGGCTGGTCATGCTTTTATGGATATCAATACGGCAAGGAACCGGACGCCATCGGGACCTGTGGACACTTTGACGCGAAACTGGTCCCTGCGGGAGTTGGTTTTGGCGAGAGCTTTATACCGCTGCGGTGATTACAAAGGCATGGGTAAACAAATCCTCACCGAATATGCCCATGACCTTCGCGGTCACTACGCCCGGCACGCAAGGGAAGTACTTAAAGAACAGGAATAAATAAAAGCAAAAGATGTAAAAAGAGATTACAGGAGAAAAAGATGCCCGGAAAATATCGTTTTTCATTCGGTCCGTGGAATATTCACGAAGGTGGAGATCCATTCGGGCCAACAGTCAGGAATAGTATTGAGTTCGCTAAGAAACTAAAAATGTTTAAGAAGCTCGGCTTTGAAGGTGTGCAGTTTCACGATGACGATGCCGTGCCTGATATGGACAATCTGAGCTTTGTTGCAATTGTCAAAAAGGCAAAAGAAGTTCATTCTATGCTCGAAGGAGAGGGGCTTGCAGCCGAATTTGTCGCACCTCGGTTGTGGGAGAATGAGCAAACAATAGACGGGGCTTATACCTCGAACGACCCGGCGGACCGTCAGTATGCAAAAGACAGGAGCAGGCGCACGATTGATATCGCAAACGCCCTTGATACGAAACTGATCGTTCTCTGGCTTGCCCGCGAAGGGACATATCTCCGCGAAGCAAAGGACAGCAGGCTGGCCGTCGAGAGAATTGTAGAGGCCATCAACGACATGTTAGCCTATAATGCAGATATTGAGATTGCAATTGAGCCTAAGCCGAACGAGCCGATGGACCAGGCCTATATACCGACAACGGGGCACGCCATTGCTGTAAGCTATCTCACCAGCGATCCTGATCGCGTCGGTGTTAATATCGAAAGTGCTCATGCGATTCTTGCAGGCCTTGACCCTTCGGATGAAATGGGCTTTGCCCTTGCTTATGACAAGCTGTTTACCGTTCATCTCAATGACCAGAACGGCCTGAAATTCGACGAGGACAAATCCTTCGGCTCCGTCGATTTGCGAAGGGCATTCAATCAGGTGCGCATACTCGACCAATACGACTACGGAACAAGCGGCGAATTTGTGGGACTGGACGTTAAAGCTATGCGCACCCAGAAACCGGAGGTCGCTACAAAGCATTTGTCTAACAGCAGAGAGATTTTCCTTGAACTCGTGAAACTTGTTCAAAAGCTCGACACAACCAGGGTCGAGAAATTGATCGCCGAGCGGGATTACGAAGAATTGGATTTATTGATAATCAATCATTTGATGGGCAAATAAGACAACCGAGAATTTTCAGAAAGTGTAACTATGACAAATAATAAAACTGTTTTGAGTATAGGTGCCCATCCCGACGATGCGGAGTTTTTCTGTACGGGAACACTGGCATTGCTTGAGAAAAAAGGCTGGCAGATTCATATTGCGACAATGACGCCCGGGGACGGCGGCACAGTTCAATATAGCCGGGAAGAAATAAGCAAAATTCGCCGGGCTGAAGCTGCTAAATCAGCCGGCATTTTAAACGGCAGCTACCATTGCCTCGAAAGCAGTGACATCTTTATAATGTATGATAGGCCAACTTTGCTCAAGGCCATTGAGCTGGTTCGAAAGGTTCGCCCCACTATCGTATTTACGACAAGCCCGGCCGATTATATGGTTGACCATGAAATGGCAAGCAAAATCGCTCAGACAGCCTGCTTTGCATGTGGAATCGTGAATATCGAAACTCCCGGCGCCGAGCCATTCGAACCCATACCCTATCTCTATTACATGGACCCCGTGGAAGGAAAAGACAACCTCGGAACTAAAATCAATGCCGGCACAATAGTCGATGTAAGCAACGTTATGGATGTTAAAGAAAAGATGCTTTGCTGCCACGAAAGTCAGCGACACTGGCTTTTGAAACATCACGGTACAGATGATTATGTTATTGCAATGAAGAAGTTAGGCGCCAAGAGAGGCAGGGAAATAAACTCTCAATTTGCCGAAGGATTCAGACAGCATATGGGCCATGCATATCCGCAGGACAATATACTTAAGACCGAGCTCGGCGACCTGGTTCACATTGTATAAGGAGAGTAACTATGGCAAGAAAAATCAGTATGTTGGCGCCGCAGTGGTGGGATTATACGACACTTGATGACGAGATTCTCAATGATGCCGCTAAACTTACGGCCGAGGACATAGCCGACCTGAGCAGAGAAGGTTTTAAGGTCGTCTTCTATGACAGTCTCGAAGATTTTTACCTGGCTGAAGCACTTGAGTACATCACATCCTGGAGACAGGCCACCGCTGACAGCCCGGCTGGCCTCTGCGGGCCGATTGGGCCGACCGAACAGCTTCCACTCGCAGCACGGCTGGTAAATGAATTGAAGCTGGACCTCAAAAACGCCCATTTTTGGGGAATGGATGAATGGTACATGGATGGCACCGAAGTCCCCTTCTCACATCCATTGTCCTTCGCAAAGGCTGACATGGAGCTGTGCTTTAATCGGATTGACGATAAGCTCAAAATGCCCGAGCCCAATATCCATTTCCCGAAAGCCGATACGACAGAATACATTAAGAGTTGGGAAGGTGTTCGCTGCGTGGTTATGCAGGGAGGCCAGGGTGACATTAAACACTGGGCATTCAACGATCCGGTTAAGCGAGAAGGTAAATATCAGGACGCACCGCCAACGCCGGAAGAATTTTGCCAACTCACAACGCGCGTCGTAGATTTACACCCTGTTACTATTATGCAGAATGCCCGGACCAGCGGCGGCGGCGTGGTTACAGGCGTACCGAAACAAGCTATTACCGTCGGGCCCGTCCAAACGTGGAAGGCGAAAAAAGTCTCGATATGGCAGGCGGGCACGCACGATAATCCTTTTGGAATGAGACTGACAACCCTAATGATAAGTAAAAAAATCGCCGACAGCTCGGTCCCAATGTCTCTCCTCTCCGGGCATCCAAACGTTCAGTTTAATTTTTACAGGCCTGCCATTGGCAAATGTGAAGCCCAAATGCACTGATAGATATTGAGATATCATTACGGAAAAATCAAAGTATGGCAACAGATGTGTTGATTCTAAATACCGGGGTGGTGGATTTAAGAAGGCCGGATTTTTCATTCGCCGATAAGCTTGTCGGCATTGGCGGCCTGGCTAAGTGCAAGACCAAAGATATGCCGGGTTACTCGCAGGAGCAGTTGAGAAAATGGATAGAGCAGGGTTTCGCGACGGCAGGCGGACCCGGCAACACAGCCCCTCTGATTGCAAGGACCGGCTTAAAAGTTGCAGTTGGAGTTAATCTCGGCAAAGGTAATTATGATGGCCTGGACGCACAGGGAAGATTTTTCCACGATGTGATGACTGCAAACGATATCGACATGTTGGCAACTCATGTGCATCCTGATTTACCGACAGGGACGACCTTTATTCACAGCACCTCCGGTGACGACAGAGGCGGTATTGCGTACTTTCCCAATGCCAATAACGATTTTGATTTTGAGATATTTAAAAGTGCTGTTGAAACATTAAAACCCAGCATAGTTTACTATATGTATTCCGGCCTGTCCGATAGAGGCGACGCAAACGGAGGCCGGGACTTAGCCGATTTTATTAAATACTGTCGCAGCAAAGGCGCCGTTACCATTGTGGACAGCCATACTTTAACAGGAAATCCCGGCGAATTGATTAAGGCCGGAAAGTCGATAAAAGAATATCGCCTTTTAGAGCCCCTCATGCCTGAGGTCGATGTATTCTTTACATCCTGTGACGAGGCAAAGCTGATTCAAAATACCCTTGCCCCGCCACGAACATGGGACAAGTTTTCAGAGCACGAAAACAATCTGCACTTCCTTCAGTTCCTGACTGAAAGGTTCTGGCGAGGCCGCAACAGAACAAAACTGTTCGGAGTCACCGTCAGCAATGGTGCTTACGAGAAGCATATTGACACCGAGGATCATACCAGCGGGCCAAACAAAATAGAATCACACTTCATGGCAGGCGAGGTGGTTGACCTCGTCGGAGCCGGCGATTCGTTTCGGGCCGGGCTTATTACATATATCGCATATAATCTAAACCGGTTCAGGGACAGCTCGATAGATTTTACCGAAGCAGTGCAGATGGGCAATCTGTTCGCATCACTTTTTATTAAAGCATCTCTTGAAGATAGATATGTCAATATAAAATCTTATGACCAAATGTTGAAAGTAGTCCGCAGCGATGTGGCTTATCCGAATTTTGAGGCATTGCAAGAAGCTTTGTCTGAAACATAAATGAATAAAGAAAGGAAGTATCAATGGCCGTCAAGGACACTGGATTAAATTATAAGGATAAAGTTAATAATTACGCCCAAATCGGAGGCATCGAAACCTCAGTTTTGGACAACGGCCTGAGCAAAGGAACACGAATCGCATGGCTAAACACCGGATCCGGTCTTAGATTTAAGGTGGTTATCGACAGAGGACTGGATATCGTTGACGCCTTTTATAATCAATACAGTCTCGCCTGGCTCAGCCATGCTGGCGTAACATCTCCCCGCCCCGATGCCAACCGCGGACTTGAATGGCTTTATTCTTTTGGCGGCGGCTTATTGACAACATGCGGCCTGACTCACGTTGGCGGGCCGGAAAACGACGAGTTCGGCGAGCGAGGTCTGCACGGACGCATAAGTAATCTTCCCGGGGCAGTCGAATCGATAGTACAGCCGGACTTGTTAGCCGGAAAACTCCAAATGAGCATTACTGCCGTGATGAAACAATCGCGGGTATTCGGGCCTAATCTGGAACTCAGGCGTACTATATCAAGCACTCTCGGCCAGCCGACCGTTCGAATTCACGATGTCGTTACTAATCTCGGCAATACCCCTGCACCTCACATGATATTGTATCACTGCAACTATGGCTGGCCGCTGGTCGATGAGGGGACAGAGATTTTATGCAAAGGCAAATGGGCATCCCGTGGGCTGGATATGGACAACGCAGTATTCAACAGCAAACGCAATTTCCGAAAGTGCTCGAAACCTCTCGAAAGCCACAGAGGTGGCGGCGAAGGCTGTGCTTTTATTGATGCCACTGCCGACAAAAAAGGTATCTGCACAGCCGGTCTTTACAATCGAAAGCTCGGTCTTTCGCTTGTATTAAAATACAAGAAGAGACAATTGCCCTGGCATAGTAACTGGCAGCACTTCGGGCCAGGCGAATATGTTACCGCCCTCGAGCCGGGAACAAACCCGCCGATTGGCCAGGCCAACGCCAGAAAGCAGAAAAAGCTCATTCATATAGCTCCGGGAAAAAGCAAAACCTACGACCTGGAAATGACAGTCCTAACCGATAAAGACCAAATCAAAAGCTTTGTAAAGGCCGCGGGTCAGTAATGATGTCCGAACACATACTAACGGGTTTTGGATTCGGGCCGATCCAGGCTGGGCTGTTTCTCAAGGAAGCTTTTCAAAGCGGCCATTTTGCACGGCTGATTGTAGCAGAAATTGACGCCGCTTTAGTCGATGCAGTCAAAGCCAATAACGGAAGCTATTACCTTAACGTTGCCAAAGCCGACGGCATCGAAACGCTGAAGATTGATAATGTCGAGCTGCTCAATCCCAACATCCCGGCTGATAAGCAAATTCTCCTCCAGGCCCTTGCTCAGTCCACGGAAATAGCTACCTGCCTGCCTTCTGTTAATTTCTATGAATCGGGCGGCGGCAACAGTATTGCCTCACTTATCGCAGAAGCCTTGAAAAATAGCTCGACAAAAGCAGCTATTATATATACAGCAGAAAACAATAACCACGCCGCGGAAATACTAAAAAAAGCCGTCACCCAAAAAACCATCACCCTGCCTGAAGGTTCCGTGCAGTTTCTCAACACCGTAATCGGCAAAATGAGCCGGGTTGTGACAGACCCTGCCGAGATAGCAAATTTAAAACTCAAAACCATAGCCCCCGGACTAAACAGGGCTTTTCTGGTCGAGCAGTTCAATCGTATTCTTGTAAGCAAAACTAATATTTCCGACTTCAAACCGGGCATTGATATCTTTATCGAAAAGGATGACCTTTTACCCTTCGAGGAGGCAAAACTTTTCGGCCATAATGCAGTACACTCACTAATGGGTTTTATCGGCTCCGTCAAGGGTTATACAAAGATGACCGAGCTGGCAAACGACCCGGCTGTCATGCAAATCGGCAGAGCGGCATATTCCAAAGAATACGGTGCTGCACTTATTAAAAAGTACGCTCACCTCGGTGATGAGCTTTTTACTGACTCCGGATTTAAGGACTATACCGAAGACCTGCTAACACGAATGACAAATCCTTATCTGGGAGATACAATCGCCAGAGTCGTTCGCGATATAACACGCAAACTCGAAATGAACGGCCGAATATTCGGAACGATGCAGCTAACATTACAATCCGGCCTCGAACCAAAGAACATGGCCTTAGGTGCAATAGCAGGTATCGCCGTACTATTGGAAAAAGCCGATGAATATAATCTATCTTCTGATTTGCATGTAGAGCAATGGCAAAACTTAGACGATGCTAAAATCGAAAAAATAATAAACTGGCTCTGGTCAGGCCAAACAAACAGTTACACCAACCAAATCATCAAATACACTCAAACCGCCCTAAAACCACTCATAACTTTAATTAAATAAAAAAAGATGTTATTGCGAGCTTGCCCCTTAGGGGCGCAGCGCGGCATTCTTCAACTTTATGATTTCGACCGAACGGAGTGAGTGGAGAAATCTGGCAAGAGCCTGCCCTGAGTGTAATCGAAGGGAAATTACATTTGTACACATGCAAAAAAGACAAGCCAACGAATCTGAAATTCTCAATTCTAACTTCTAAATTCTAAATTCAATTCTTCACTCTGATTTGAAACAAAGGTTGCAAGTTTACATAACCGTCATATCGAGCGCAGTCGAGATATCTATTCAATTATCCGCCCAAAGGGCCTCCATAATTTTACTATTTACATTTTGATTTTTGATTTCTATTCTGTTATTTTCGATCCCTAAAGCTGTGATGCCTACATCTTGAAGAGTGCAGCGAGATAAAAGATAAAAAAAGTAACCGAAGTAGCATCAGAACACGGACACTGCATACGTGAGGCTTGAAAAATTGTTATTATACGGAAACCATATATACATAGTTATCAAGACAGTGTGCATTCTTTTTTTCCATATTTTTGTTGTCAATGGCCATTTTCAAGAATATCTTATCCGCTGTTCTCAGTAAAAACATATAATAACATGTTGGCCTGCAAGAAAGAGGAATATGAGACCATGAATCCAAAGATCGTTATCAGGAACGAGACGCATGGCGATGTTTGCGCGATAACTGAGGTGACTATCGCAGCGTTCAAGACCTTGGAGATCAGCAACCACACGGAGCAGTTCATCATCGAGGCGCTACGTGCCGCCAAAGCTCTTACGGTATCGCTGGTCGCAGAAATGGATGGCCGAGTGATAGGGCATATTGCTTTTTCTCCCGTGACCATTTCCGACGGCACACCGAACTGGTATGGCCTTGGACCTGTTTCCGTTTTGCCGGAGCACCAGCGGAAGGGCATCGGCAAAGCACTCACAAAAGATGGGTTGTCACGTCTGAAAGATATGAATGCTCAAGGATGTTGTCTCGTGGGACACCCGGATTACTACAGGAAATTCGGGTTCAAGAACGTCTCTGGACTTGTGCATGAGGGAGTGCCACAGGAGGTCTTCTTCGCTCTGTCTTTCGACGGGCATACTCCGCAGGGCATTGTCGATTTCCACGAAGGATTCAAAGCGGATGGCCAACAAGAGGGTGGAGGCGACGCTTTACAGCGCACCTGACCCTTGGCGTTATGTGTAAGTATGTACGGAAGATAAATGGATAAAATTTTATTAGAATATAAAAAACTTTAAAATAAGGTAAAACTATGAAGCGACGAACCTTTATTAAGAAATCAGGTATGATGCTCGGAACGATGGCCGTTTCACCCGTTTTAGGCAATATTGATGCAATACATGAAAATGATTTTCCCTTAATGGATTTGCACGTTCACACTACCAGGCAGTTTACAATTGAACATGTAATGGATATTGCAAAAAAAAAGAGGTGTTCGATTCGGTATTGTTGAGCATCCTGCCACATGGGCAATTAAAAACGATGATGACCTGAAGAAATATATCGATAGACTCCGTCGATATCCTGTCTATATTGGATTGCAGCCCACCGATCTTGGATGGTCTAAAAATTTTTCACCTCAGTTATTAGCCCAGCTCGACTACATACTAATGGATCCACAAAGAGTTCCAATGAAAAATGGTGAAATATTAAGTATTTGGAAGTTTGATACTTATGTGGAAGACACAAATGAGTTTATGGCCAGGTACATGGATTACACAATGGAAATTTTAGAAAATGAACCTTTGACCATATTTGGATGGCCGCTTTTTCTGCCTGTATGTATTGCTCGTGATTACTATACGTTGTGGACAGCCGAACGTATGAAACAAATAATTATGGCCACAAAGAAAAGGAATATTGCTATTGAAATAAACGACATGTCCCACACACCACATGAAGAATTCATTAATATGGCCAAAGAACAGGGTTTGAAATTTGTTTTTGGCTCCGATGCTCGCAATCAAATTGCAGGACGATTATCCTATTGCAAAAAAATTGCAAAAAAATGCAATCTTACCAAGGAGGATTTCTATGTCCCGGAAAGGATTGTTGAATAAGACTCTTAAACAGTTGTCAGCAATTTTCTTTTAGAGTTCCCTGCGGCGTTCAATGTTTCGTTTCTTTTTGGCTTGTTGACAGTGATTTTTTTGCCGCAACTGAATACCAGCGTTATGTCGCCAAAGGTGCTACCCGATGGATACAACAAACATCGAAACAAACAACCTCAGACTGGTTCTCCAGTCACCCGAAGATACCCGCGCGCAAATCGACGAAATGACCCCTTCCGAAAAGTCGGAGTTGTCAGCCGATTGGCTGGCGCTTGTTGATTCCGCGACATCAGCAGATCCTTGGATACATAGATTCGCATTGGTGCAACAGGCAGACAATGCCGTCGTCGGGAGTTGTGGCTTCAAGGGTCCGCCAATACCCGATGGCGTTGTCGAGATCGCCTATGGAGTCGCCCTCGATTATCAAGGCAAGGGATACGCCACAGAGGCGGCACAAGCATTGGTCTCCTATGCTTTCAGCAACAGCAAGGTTCGGGTCGTCCGAGCACACACTCTCACGGAAGCGAACGCCTCGACACGTGTTTTGACCAAATGTGGTTTTCAACGAATTGGCGAGGTTATTGATCCGGACGATGGTCTGGTATGGCGGTGGGAAAAACAGAAATACACATAACATCGTGGTTCAGTTCGACGCCCCTGCCGCGTCGCGACTGACCACGTGCATTGGAGGAATACATGTCAGACGAGAAACCTATTCTTAAAGACCCTGACCAGTATCCAACCGAAGAAGTGATCTATTCCTGTATTGGAAAAAGGAAAGCGTTGTGGATTTCGTTTTTCGATACCCTTCATGAGCATCATCCCGATTTTTTAGAAGAATGGAGATATTATAAAGACGGCAAAAACTGGCTGATGAAAGTGACCCGGAAATCGAAGACGGTATTCTGGCTTTCCGTATGGAAAAATGTTTTTAAAATCACATTCTATTTTTCGGATAAGGCCGAAGAGTTAATCAATCAGAGTGATATTTCGGATGACCTGAAGAAAGAGTTTAAGAACGGGAAACGGTATGGGAAGATACGTGGATTGACGATCGTTTTCAGGAAAAAGAAGGATATCGAATATGCCGATTCATTGATCGCCGTCAGGCTTAAGATGTGAATCTACACAGTTTCACGCCGATAGATACCTGACAACTCAATTCATCAGACCCGCTGGCGCGGTCCGATGATCTCGAACGTTAGAAGTTTCGTAATTGAACCCCCAAGAGATGAGAACGGTCTTTTGAGGATTTCTTTCTTTGAAAACGTTTGTGTTCCCTGTACCCCGGAGTTTACCCTCGGTGCGTATTTACCTGCTTGCCTGCGGGGATCGGGGGCTTTGTGCTGCCTGCGGTTCGCACTATCTTAAATCACTTCACCACTTTGTGTCTGCGAATATCTACCTGCCTATAAGGCAGCTCATGCTGGCCTCAGGTAGAAATGCTATATAATCTCAATCCCAATAATCAATAGTCAATAATCCATTGCTCCGCTGTATCTAAGCCATAAACATATAAGGTTATTGAATTACCCCAACAAGGATTAGATGTTGATAGGATTACCCTTACTACGGCGTTTTAGGGCTGAGGGTATCCTTACGAGACATATGTACCGCAACACCACCAGCAATAAGGGCACTGATGATTGTCGCTATAGCAGCCGATGTGAACCAGCCACCTGCCGATGTTCCTTCTGGCTTGGGCAGTTCCTCCTTCAACTTCGTAATATCTGTTCTTAACTCCGCTTTCTGTGATTCT
>JACKQG010005399.1_pt1 | contig 14103 bp, 12 predicted proteins | sample 8237621 | NCBI WGS metagenome assembly JACKQG01 (sample SAMN15677084, study PRJNA649215) | marine metagenome | biome: marine; feature: Black Sea; material: saline water; isolation source: suspended particulate matter (SPM) from the Black Sea western gyre | collected 2013-06-09/2013-06-10 | depth...
TCAAACCGAACAGAAGCTCTGTACACGTTTCACTGACGGCTGATCTGGATATCGGTAACCGGTTTTACCTATCCACCGGATTACACTATCAGCAGATGGGGATCTCAAATATTACCTTTGTTGATACCCTGAATGATTACTTTTCTTATAAAGCAAATCAGCATTACATCGGATGGTCACTCCTGTTGAAATACCATTATCAATTTCGTGAGAGTAAATTCGGAATCTTTGCCGGTATTGGCCCGAAGGTCGATTTTGCAGTGGGATACCTGAATATCGCCGAACAGGCCCCTTACCGGGCCCGCGATTCAATGACTCCGTTTGCCCGGTTCAACGTGGTTGATTTCTCCATTGCTGTAGAGGCAGGAGCAACCTACCGTTTAGGTCCCGGAACCTTCTTTGCGAAAATCAATTACTTCCAGGGATTGAGCGATGTCTTGCGGGATTCTTACGTCGTGGGGAAAACGATTTGCGTTGGGATAGATGTTGGATATACCCTCCCTCTGGACCAAATCAGGTTCTCAAAAAAGAACAAATAGAAGCAACTATAAATACAAATCAATATGAGCAGAATTTTTTCATTGATCCTTTGTATCCCGATCTTTAGCGGAGAGTTGATGACCCAGGAAATTGTCCAATGGCGCGGCCCTCACCGCGATGGAAAATACCCTACGACCGGCCTTATGAAATCATGGCCTGAAACGGGCCCCACCCTTCTTTGGCATATTGATGGCCTGGGTCAGGGTCATGCCTCCGCAGTGGTAACGGAAGACAAGATTTATACTGCCGGAACCCTGGAGAAAACCGGATACATCTTCTGTTTTTCACCGGAAGGAAAACTGCAGTGGAAAGTTCCTTACGGTCCTGACTGGGTCGAAAGCTGGCCAGGAACCCGCAGTACACCCCTTTATGTGGATGGTAAACTTTACATGATGAGTGCTTTCGGCAAACTCTTTTGTATGAATGCTGCGAACGGGAAAAAACTCTGGGAGGTTGACCTGTTTAAGGATTACGACGGACGTAATATCAAATGGGGTGTCACCGAAAATCTGCTGATCGACAGAGATATCCTCTTCTGCGCTCCGGGAGGTAAAAAGAATAACGTGATTGCACTTAACCGAAATACCGGCGAACTGATCTGGTCAGGTGCAGGGAAATCAGAAGTAAGTGCCTATTGTTCGCCTCTGCTTGTAAAACTTCCGAAGCGGAAACTCCTTGTAACCCAAACAGCTAACTCCATTCTGGGTATTGACGCGAAAGATGGAACACTGCTCTGGTCACATCCACAAACCAACAGATGGTCGGTCCATGCCAACACCCCCTATTACCGGGATGGTTATCTCTACTGCGTATCCGGATACGGTAAAGGAGGAATCCTGCTAAAACTTGCAGCCGATGGCTCCGTCAAGCAGGAGATGTGGCGCAATATCTCAATCGACAACCGGATGGGCGGATTTGTGGTGCTTGGAGATCGGATCTATGGATCAGACGATTCGAATGAAGGGTGGTTCTGTGTAGACTGGAAAACAGGACTGGATATCGGTGAAGTGGATATGATGGGCAGAGGGGTGGTCATCTATGCCGATGGAATGCTTTATTGTTATAATGACAGTGGTGAAGTTATACTGGCGGAACCAACAACCTCCGGGTATAACAAAGTGAGTTCATTTGAGGTCCCCTATGGCGAGGACCACCATTGGGCCCACCCGGTAATTGCTGATGGAAAACTCTTTATCCGTCACGGAGATGCCCTGATGGTTTATGATATACAAAACAGATAACTCATCGATGAAACAGCAAGTGTTTATTTGGATACCTACCTGCAAGCTGGTTACTTTTCTGATTGTAGTACTTTTAATTGGATATACAGTCAACGCCCAGAACCTGTCTCAGTGGAGAGGCCCGCAACGTAACGGAATCTACCCCGACACAGCTTTGCTTACCTCATGGCCTGAAGAGGGACCCATGAAAATTTGGTCTGTTGATGGTATAGGAAAGGGATACTCCTCTGCAGCCATCACAGATGATGCGATCTTTGTTACGGGCATGCAGGATTCAACCGATTATTTAGTCAAATTGACGAAACAGGGCGAGATCCTCTGGGAAGTACCTTTTGGCAGATCCTGGGAGAAATCTTTCCCTGAAACGCGAACAACCCCACTATCGAGGAAGATCGCATCTATGTCCTGAGCGGGGCTGGTACTATCGCATGTATCAATGCAAACAACGGTTCTGTTAACTGGACCTTCGATGCGGCCAAGAAATTCAATGCTGCATGGGGAGTTTGGGGCATTTGCGAATCCCTGCTGGTCACAGACGATAAAGTGATCTATACCCCTGCCGGCACAGAAACAACCATGGTAGCCCTGGATAAAATAACCGGTGAGACCATATGGGCCTCGAAGAGCATCTCGGATACCAGCGGTTATGTATCACCCTTGCTGATTGAGCGTGGAGGAAAGAAAATTATTGTGACTTTCCTGGCTAACTACCTGATCGGAGTGGAAGAAAGCAATGGGGAAATTCTGTGGAAGCATAATTACTGCGAAACAGATTCCGATGAATCCAAAGAGGTATGGATCAACTCCCCGAAGATCAACACCAACACCCCCCTCTACAACGACGGCAGATTGTATATCACAAGCGGATACAACCACGTAGGCGCCATGTTCGCCATCTCTGAAGATGGATCAGAAATTGAGTTACTCTGGACAGATCATACGCTCGACACCCATCATGGAGGAGTTGTCCTGGTGGATGGGTATATCTATGGAGCCAACTGGATCAATAACCGAAGCGGGAACTGGTGCTGCATCGACTGGGAGACCGGAAAGCCTGCCTATGAAACGGAATGGCACAACAAAGGATCCATCATCTTTGCCGATGGCATGCTCTACTGCTATGAAGAGAAGAATGGGAACCTGGCTCTGGTAAAAGCGGATCCGGAGAAATTTGAACCCCTGAGCAGCTTTCAAATAACAGAAGGGAAAGGACCCTACTGGTCACATCCCGTGATCAACGACGGGATTTTATATGTCCGGCACGGTGAAGTCCTGATGGCATTCAATATCCGAGAACAATAGTTGATCGATAATTTCCTCCTGTTTATCAAGTTTTTTTCCAATCACACAAGTTACCAAATAGGTTTGTTGTCTTAACAAAGTTAATAGTCATCAATTAAACCAGGAAATTATGAAAAAATTGATTTTATTCGGATTAATCGTTTTGACGACCGCCTCTTTCTCATTTGCAGAGAAGATCAAATGGTATTCATGGGAGGAAGCCATTAAAATGGCGAAAAAAGAGAATAAACCCATGATGGTTTTTGTATACGCTCCATGGTGCCATGTTTGTAAAAAAATGAACGATAAAACATTCGGGTCTGCAGATGTTATTACCACGGCTAACAAGGATTTCATCCCGGTGAAGTTCGACATTGAAAAAGAGGGAATATATACATACAATGGGAAGGAATATAGTGGGATGGAGCTCATCTCAAAATTGTCGGACAACCAGTTCAGGGGAATTCCCAGTACGATGTTTTATTCTCCTGCCCAGGACCAGTCGTATCTTGAGGTCGGTTATAAAAAAGCCGATAAATTTATCCCGTTGCTTGCCAAGTATGGAGAGATGAAGAAGGAATGAAAGCATCAATCATTTCATTCATAATAATGCTCTTTCTCCTGATTCCTGTTATCTCTTTATCTCAACAGGAATCGCAGTTTCAGGGTCCTGCACACGATGGGATCTATCAGGAAACCGGGTTGATGAAAAGCTGGCCTGACAATGGGCCGGAACTGCTCTGGAGGGTGAATGGCCTCGGGAATGGCTATAGTTCTCCTGCAATTGCTTCCAGCAACGTCTTCATCACAGGGGAACTTGATGGCACAGGTTTTCTTTTCTCATTTGACCGGTCGGGCAACTTGCGTTGGAAAAAGCCGTATGGCGATGAGTGGATGGTAAGCTATAGTGGTCCACGATCTACTCCGGTTGTTTCCGGTGACTATGTTTATACCCTGTCTGGTATGGGCAAGATTACCTGTTTTCATACAGATACTGGTATCATTATATGGTCATTGGATATGCTTGCCGATCTTCACGGGAACCAGGTATTTTATGGATTTTCAGAATCCCTCCTAATTGACGGCGATACGCTCTACTGCTTGCCTGGAGGAGCTGATACAAATATAGTTGCTCTTCACAGGATAACTGGGGAGATAATTTGGGTTTCTAAGGGGATCGGAGAAACGGCAGGATATGTTTCGCCGGTTATCGCTTCTCAGTCAGGCCGGGACATGCTGATCTGTATGTCGGAATATTCCATTTACAGCCTGGATAAATCATCCGGAAAATTGCTTTGGGAGCATGACGTAGATACTGAACTCGACCTGGCCTGTAATTATCCCATTGTGGAAGAAGGAGTGGTTTACTACGTCACCGGCCCCGGCAATGGTGCCGTGAAACTTGAATTATCAAATGATGGAGAGTCTGTCAAACAGATCTGGAAAAATTCGGAATTGGACAGCTATTTTGGAGGATTCATCAAAGCAGGAGATTTTCTTTATGGAGCTTCCAGCAAACAGCGAAACATCGTGAGCGTGAATCATCATTCAGGTGAAACCGAGCAAAGGCTAGATTTCTTCAAGGGAGCTGTAGTTTTTGCTGATGGAATGATATATGTGTACAATCAAAAAGGTGAAATGGGCCTGATTGCAATAAGCAACGGCACCATGAAGTTGATCAGCGTGTTTCGGCCTGCCTACGGAAGCAGGGAGCCCTATGCCTTCCCGATAATTCATAATGGGATCCTGTATATCAGGCATGGAGAGACACTGATGGCCTATAATATCAAAGAAAACTAAGCAAAAGCAGTTATCTTTGCGAGGTGACAATTACAAAAAAGCACATAGTTAAATACATTCCGTATATAGTTGTTGTTCTTGCTGTTGGAGTAGTTGCCTGGTGGTTTTTATACAACCCGGTGAAATCATTATCGATGGCCGTACCGGGTATGGATAACCGGACCGTAGATTCTTCCCGGGCATTGGAAATTGTAAATATCGGTGAGTTTTTCTCAATTGGTGGTGATGTTGAATCAGTTCCGGGGACCCGATGGCCACGATTCCGGGGCGCCGATCTCGACAACATCAGCAAAGAACGAATTCCTTTGATTGATTCCTGGGAACCTTCCGGTCCTGATATCCTCTGGACATTGGAGCTGGGTGAAGGTCACGCCGCACCAGCGATATACGATGGCCTGATCTACCTGCTCGATTACGACGAAGTCAGAAAACAGGACGCCCTTCGATGTCTCTCCCTGGAAACAGGCGAAGAATTATGGCGTCGTTCGTATCGTGTACACCTGAAACGAAATCATGGGCTATCACGGACAATCCCGGCTGTAACCGAGCAATATGTGGTCACCATTGGCCCCCGTTGCCAGGTGATGTGTGTGGACAGGAAATCAGGTGACTTTCTATGGGGAATAGATCTCGAAAAAGAGTTCGGAACAGAGATCCCGTTCTGGTACACAGGCCAGTGCCCGTTGATCGTTGATGATACGGCTATCATAGCCGTAGGAGGATCATCTCTCATGATCGGAGTAGATTGCAAAACAGGGAACATTGCCTGGAAAACACCAAATCCCAATAGCTGGAAGATGTCTCATGCATCAGTGATGCCCATGCAATTCAAAGGGAAAAAGATGTACATCTATCCTGCGGTAGGAGGTGTCTGCGGGATCTCTGCCGAAGGGGCAGATCAGGGCAAGATCTTATGGGAGAGCCTGGATTTTTCTCCAACGGTTGTGGCTCCATCACCGGTGATCCTGGATCAGGGAAAGATCTTCCTTACAGCCGGTTACGGATATGGCGGAGTCGTGATGCAGGTAAATGAACGAAACGGAAAATTCTCAGCCGAGATCAGCCAGAAATATAAACCGTCCAAAGGGTTGGCTTCTGAGCAGCAGACCCCGATCTACTCCAACGGACACCTCTTTGGCATTATGCCAAAAGATGCTGGGGGATTACGGAATGAATTTGTCTGTTTTCACCCCGACGATTGCATGGAAGTGGTAATGCGGAGCGGGAAAACAGACCGATTTGGCATGGGACCATACATCATCGCCGATGATAAATTCTTCATCCTGAATGACGATGGCGAGATGACTATTGCGAAACTTTCAACAAACCGTTTTACCGTACTTGACCGTGCTCAAATCATTGACGGGCAAGATTCATGGGGACCGATAGCGATTACCGGAGGATACCTGCTGATGAGGGATTCGAAACAGCTGATTTGCATAAACATCAAAGCAGATTGATACGACAGGCGGTTGAATGACCTGAAATAAAACGAATAACGATGAAACAACAATTAATCATTATCACAGCTCTGATCCTACTGATAGCAGGAATCGGATACCTCGTGATTGATCTCTTTTACTCTGAATCGGGTGCCAGTGACAATCCATACGCTTACGGATTGAACGAACTTCGAAAAAGCGACTCATCCCTCATTGACTACCAGGAAATTCAACATTTCCCGGCCGGGTTATCGGAGGTCTATGGGATAGCTGCAGATCCTGCTAACCGGATCTATGTAACAGGTGCAAATGGAGTAGAGATCTATAGCCCTGGCGGAGAGAAAATATCGGAATTTTCTTTTCCTGATACAGCATATTGCATCGCGGTAACACCAGATGGAAATCTGTTGCTGGGCATGGTTGATCACATTGAGATCATGACTCCGGGAGGAGAGATCCTCAGCAGGTGGAAGCCGGAGAGTGAAGCATCAGTCCTGACGAGTGTAGCGACAGACGGTACAGATATCTTTGTCGCCGATGCTGGCAAAAAGATTGTTTATCGCTATGACCGTGAAGGGACATTACTGAACCGAATCGGAAAAAAGGATTCCCTGAAAGGGATTCCGGGATTCGTGATCCCCAGTCCATACTTTGACCTGGGAATAGGTAGAGATGATGAATTGTGGGTGGTTAACTCCGGGCGACACCTGTTTGAGGCATTTCGCCCCGATGGCTCATTGATCTCCACCTGGGGCAAGACCTCCACGGGTGTGGAAGGCTTTTGTGGATGTTGTAATCCCTCAAATTTTGCCATGCTTTCTGATGGTTCGTTCGTAACCAGTGAAAAAGGGATTGAACGGGTGAAAGTCTATCTTCCATCGGGAGAGTTCAAATGCCTGGTAGCTGCACCCGATCAGTTTGACCAGGGAACACGGGGAATTGACCTGGCAGTAGATTCAGAGGAGAGAATCCTGGTCCTCGATCCCTGGCGGAATCAAATCAGGATTTTCATTAAAAAAGGAGAGAATAATGATGAGAAATAGATCAGATAATAAGGCTGTGAAGCAATCAAGGCGTAAGTTCTTCTCCCTGGTAATGCGGGGAGCCATAGGAGCCGGATTAGCTATCACGGGCGGGTACCTGCTTTTCAAAGAAGAACCTGAGGAGGCATGTTCACTCGACTTTACATGTACACTCTGTGGAAATACAGACCAATGTGCGCTCCCTGCAGCCAAATCTTACCGTAAATATGAACAACAAAAACAGGAGACTCGATAATATGAATGGCAAGGGAGAGGAGAAACGGATCAACCGGCGCAAATTCTTCCGTACGGGAGCCCAGACTGGATTGTTGATCGGCCTTGGCGGGATTGCGACTCTGGCAGCAAGGAAAGCAGGATCCAATGAATATGTCTGGCAGCTTGATCCCACCAAATGCACCCAGTGTGGCCGTTGTGCCACCAGCTGTATTAAAACTCCATCGGCGGTTAAATGTGTTCATGTCTACGCCATGTGCGGTTATTGTGATCTCTGTGGTGGCTATTTCCTCCCCGATACCAAAACACTCAATACAGGGGCTGAAAACCAGCTTTGTCCCACTAAAGCGATCAAACGCACCTTTATTGAGGATCCATTTTTTGAGTATACAATTGATGAAGAGGTCTGTATCGGATGCGGAAAATGCGTTAAAGGATGTGGTGCTTTCGGAAATGGCTCACTACAGCTGCAGGTAAGACAAGACAGATGTGACAACTGCAACGAATGTTCCATTGCACGCAACTGTCCGTCAGACGCATACTCCCGGATTCCGGTGGATCAACCATATCTTCTGAAGGGATTCGGACAAAAAAACTTAGATATCAAATAAGCGAATTAATCCAACATGAAAAAAGGAATCGCACTCGTCGTTCTGACCATCCTGTTTGCCTGGCAAATGGTCTCTTCGTATGCGATCCAGAGATTTCCAAAACCGGAATTTGAATCAGGATACATCACCCCTGAAACACTCCTCCCTACCCCTCGTGCAGAGATCCTGGAGGTGATGGATGTAGCTGTTCTGCTGTTGGCTCTCTCTGTGGTTACATGGGCTGTATTGAAACGTCGCTCACGCAACCTAGTATTCTGGATCTCGATCTTCTCACTGGCCTATTTCGGCTTTTACCGGGAGGGATGTGTCTGTTCGATTGGATCCATCCAGAATGTGACCCTGGCTATCTTCGCCGGTTCATATGTGATTCCGTGGACGGTTCTCGTTTTCTTCCTATCACCCCTGGTCTATACGCTTCTCTTTGGAAGAACATTTTGCGCGGGTGTTTGTCCCTTTGGAGCGTTTCAGGACCTCGTCTCCTGGCGCCCTCAAAAGATTGGAACCAGATTGAATGCAGTACTAGGAGTAATCCCATACATCTACCTTGGACTGGCTGTGTTATATGCCGCAACCGCAACCGACTTCATCATCTGCCGATACGATCCATTCATAGGGATCTTTCGATTTGATGCTCTTTTTAGCATGTTCATCTTCGGTGGAATATTGCTTCTTTGTGGGGTCTTCATTGCCCGGCCATACTGTCGATTCCTATGCCCTTATGGCGTATTGCTGAACTGGATCAGCCGCTTTTCGAAATACCACATGACGATCACCCCATCGATTTGTGTCGAGTGTCGATTGTGTGAAGACTCCTGTCCCTACGAATCAATCGAAAAACCGGTCACAGTGAAGAACCCGGAAAGCCGGAAAATGGTCGTCAGAAAGTTTATCCTGATCATGCTGCTAATCCCATTTTTCATGCTGCTGGGAGGATGGACAGGCTCGCAGATTCATGAATCATTAGCTAAGGTAAATGGAAAAGTTCGTATGGCGGATGAATTATTGCACCCTGAAAAAATCCAGGCAGAACCTGAATCGATTGAGATGACCGCCTTTAAAGCTTCCGGGAAATCGGTAAAGGAACTTTATAATGAAGCATCACGGATCCTCCGTCAGTTCTACATCGGAGGGTGGATCCTGGGAGGTTTTATCGGGCTGACCATTGGCGGGTTGCTTGCTGGTCGCCTGATCACCAGATACCGAACCGATTTTGAACCAAACCGGGGTACCTGCTACAGCTGTTCCCGGTGTGTCGATTATTGTCCGATAAAATCATGATAAGGCCCCTTTGAGCTATGGAAAACGAGACATCAAAAGAACAAACGATGCAACTGCTGAGACGAATCGCTCTCATCATCGGGATCGTGGCTTTTATTCTGTGTATCCTGATCATTGCTAATTTCATCCAGGTAACACGGGTCGACCCGCTCAATACACCGGCGATGACGATTATGCTGGAAAAGTTGAAGAACAACCCTGGTGATGAGGCGTTACGGAACGAGATCCGCGAGCTCGATCTGCTTTCGCGCAAGGCGTTCTTTACCAGTCGGTGGCAGATTCGCACCGGGGGGTACATTCTTCTTGTATGTGTGCTGATCATCATCATCTGTATGAAATGGATCGAATTGATCCGGCCGAAGATCCCGCCTCTTCCCGAACCGGTCAGAGATCGGTTTTGGGAACACAGGAAAGCCAACCAGCGATGGATTATCTACACAGGGATATTCCTGGTTGCAGGCTCTCTCATCCTGGCATACCTCACCTACACAGAGATCGGAAAAACACTTCATGATCAAACGGTCATATCACAGGCGGAAGTCGATTCGATGGAAAAGATAACAAGCCAACGAGTTACCTCGGTGGCGATCCCTGATAGTCAACCCAACGGCCTGATTACTACAACGGCCATGACCGGGAAACCCGATTCCACACCAACGGTAAAACCAGTTCCCACCAGCTCTTTTCCTTCGCGGCAGGAGATCCTCAGCAATACGTTGACATTTCGTGGTCCTGATGGAAACGGCGTAGTGAATATGAAGAATTTTCCGGTGAAATGGAACGGTACCACCGGATCGAATATCAACTGGAAAACAGAAGTTCCGCTACCCGGGTATAATTCGCCGATTGTCTGGAATAACAGGGTATTCCTTTCGGGGGCCAGTGCGACTAAAAGAGAGGTATATTGTTTCGACGCTAATTCAGGAAAGATCCTGTGGCAGACAGATGTCTCTGCCATACCGGGAACACCGGCAGATGTCCCTAAAGTAGACAGGGAAACGGGTCTGGCAGCTCCGACTATGACGACCGATGGCCAACGGGTCTATGCCATTTTCGCAACGGGCGATCTGATAGCGCTGGATCTGGAAGGGAACCTGGTGTGGTCGAAAAACCTGGGTCTACCAAAGAATCACTACGGCCACTCCTCTTCTCTCATCATGTACCGTAACCTGTTAATCGTACAATGGGATCAGTCGAAAGGAGCCAGTGTAAAAGCGTTTGCCGGTGCCACGGGCGAACTGGTATGGAATACACCTCGCGATGTCCGGGTCTCATGGGCATCACCTATCCTGGTCAATACCGGCAACATCACCGAACTCATCCTCGCTGCCGATCCGGTTGTGGCTTCGTATGATCCGGCTACCGGAAGAGAGCGCTGGCGGGTGGATTGCATTTATGGTGAGGTGGGACCTTCAGTGGCTTATGCAGACGGATATCTGTTCGCCACCAATGAATATGCTAAACTGTCCGCCATCAAATTAGGTAATCCGCCCCAGGTTGCCTGGGAGTTAAATGATTACCTCTCTGATATCCCCAGTCCGGTGGCGAATGACAAATACCTTTTCCTGGTTACCAGTTACGGCGTGATCGTCTGTTACGATGCCAAAACCGGAGAAGAGTATTGGGTCCACGAACTGGATAACAGCACATATGCCTCACCTGTACTCGTGGATGATAGGATTTATCAAATGGATAAAGAGGGAATCATGCATATATTCAAATCCGACAGCGTTTTTATCTCGGTTGGGGAGTCGCCACTGGGAGAAGAATCTGTTTGCACCCCTGCGTTTGCCGGTGGAAAAATTTATATTAGAGGTGATAATAACTTGTATTGTATCGGGAGATAAAGAAATAATGGAACGCAGATGACACGGATACTTTCGGTAACACGGATTATCAAGGATTTAATCTGTGCAAATCTGATCTTTCAGTGTAATCTGTGTTCCATTGGTTGAGACAAGAAAAAAAAGAATATAATTAGCGTGCCGGAGAACAGACATAAAATAGACAAGATTGTCAAGAGGATTGTCGATGTTCACGGGAAAACTGTTGATGCGGTAATCCCGATTTTGCAGGCGATCCAGGAAGAGTTCAATTACCTTCCGAAGGAGGCCCTTAAGAGGGTATGTGCCACCACTGAAATCACCCCTTCGCGTATCACCGGCATCTCCACTTTTTACGGGCAGTTCCGGCATCAGCCTGCCGGAAAGCACAGCATCAAAGTGTGTGCCGGGACAGCCTGTCATGTGAAAGGAGCTTCTCAGGTTTATGATGCTATCCGCAGGGAGCTGAACCTCACAGGATTGGAAGATACCGATAGTCAGGGTCTCTTTACTATCAGCAAAGTCGCCTGCCTGGGTTGTTGCACCATTGCTCCTGTGATACGGATCGATTCGGTCACTTACGGACAGGTAGTACCGGAAAAAGCAGGCGAGATCCTTCAGGACTTCCTGCTTCACAAAGCCGACCAGAAACGGGATGATTTGCCTGTAGAACAGGCTGAGCCGAATGGTCAGGGTGAGATCCGGATCGGATTGGGATCCTGTTGTATTGCCAGTGGCAGTTCGGAGGTGAAATCAGAACTGGAGAAGATACTGGCTGATGCCCATATCCACGTGGAGGTGAAGCAGGTAGGATGCGTGGGGATCTGTCACCAGGTACCGGTATTGGAGGTGGTTAAATCCGGAGAGCCGGTAGCATATTATGCGAAGATCAAACCTGAAGAGGTGAAGGGTGTAGTCTTGAGCCATTTCAGACCGGAAGGGCTCATTCACCGGATGAAGTTAGATGTGATCGGGCTATTTGAGCAGATCCTTAACGATGGATCCCCGCTATCGGTCAGACGATACCAGGCGGAAGAGCGGGGCACTCCAGTAGAAGAATTTCTTGGTCCTCAGGTGAATATTGCTACTGAAAACAGAGGCGTAGTACGCCCAACAGACCTTGAAGAATACAAGCGATCTGGGGGATTTGAAGCGTTGTCAGGATGTTTGAAGGAACTTTCTCCGCAGGATGTAATCGATTTAATCTCTGCGAGTGGTCTTCGTGGTCGCGGTGGAGCCGGATTCCCTACAGGGAGAAAGTGGCAGCTGGTGAAAGACCAGAAGGATTCCCCTAAATTGATCATTTGTAATGGCGACGAAGGAGATCCAGGCGCATTTATGGATCGGATGATTCTTGAATCTTATCCCTACCGCGTCATCGAAGGGATGATTGTTGCGGGATTCGCTACAGGAGCTACAGAAGGGATCTTCTATATCCGGGCTGAATATCCGTTAGCTGTGAGCCGGGTGAAAGAGGCACTCATAAAATGTTCTGATGCCGGATTCCTGGGAGAGAATATCCTTGGAAGCGGATTCTCGTTTGATATCCGGATTTTTGAGGGAGCCGGAGCATTTGTTTGTGGGGAAGAGACAGCTCTTATCGCTTCGGTGGAAGGGAATCGGGGCCAGCCACGTATCAGGCCACCCTATCCGGCCCTGAAAGGATTAAATGGCAAGCCAACGCTTGTAAACAACACGGAGACCTTCGCGTTCATATCCTGGATCATCCGGCATGGAGCGGAAGCATTTGCACGTATCGGGATAAATAATAGCAAAGGGACCAAGGTTTTTGCCCTGGCCGGCAAGGTAAACAGAGGCGGATTAATCGAGGTCCCGATGGGAATGAGTATCCGGCAGATTGTAGAAGAGATTGGCGGCGGGATTGCCAACGGGAAAAGTTTCAAAGCCGTGCAGATCGGGGGACCTTCGGGAGGTTGTATCCCGGCCTCCCTAGCCGATCTGACAGTCGATTTTGAGGCGCTCATAGAAGTTGGATCGATGATGGGGTCGGGCGGAATGGTTGTGTTGGATGAGGATGACTGTATGGTGGATATCGCCTGCTATTTTTTATCCTTCACCCAGAGCCAGTCGTGCGGAAGATGTACATTTTGTCGTGTGGGAACCAGACGAATGCTGGAGTTGCTTGAGAAGATCAGAAATGGAGAAGGTGTTGAGGAAGATCTTCAAAACCTGGAACACCTGGCGGGGTCTACCAGGCGAGGAAGCTTATGCGGATTGGGCAAATCAGCCCCCAACCCTGTGCTATCTACGCTGACCTATTTCAGGGAAGAGTATGAGGCTCATCTTCAGGGAAAGTGCCCCGCCGGAAAATGTGCACCGTTGATCAGCTATTCTGTGACTGACGAATGTATCGGTTGTACCAAATGTGCTCAACGATGCCCATCGGAAGCCATTGAATACACCCCTTTTAAAAAACATCTTATCGATCAGGAAAAATGCATCAAGTGCGACATCTGCCGGCAGGCATGTCCGGAAGATGCGATTATGATCAGTTGACCCATGCAGATCACGATTGACCATATAGGTATAGAAGTGGAAGAGGGCATGACCGTCATGCAGGCTGCGGCACTCAAGGGGATCGAAATTCCCTCCCTCTGTTACCTCCCGGACCACTCCAACCACCCCTCCTGCATGGTATGCCTGGTTAAGGATCTTGATCGCGGGACCCTGTTCCCTTCCTGCGCTATGCTTGTCGCTGACGGAATGAATCTTTCAGCATCGACCGAAGAGGTGATGGAAGCACGGAAAGAGGCTCTGGAGCTGCTCCTCAGTGATCATGTAGGGGATTGCGAGGCCCCTTGCCGCCTCTC
>JACKQG010005400.1_pt1 | contig 14097 bp, 14 predicted proteins | sample 8237621 | NCBI WGS metagenome assembly JACKQG01 (sample SAMN15677084, study PRJNA649215) | marine metagenome | biome: marine; feature: Black Sea; material: saline water; isolation source: suspended particulate matter (SPM) from the Black Sea western gyre | collected 2013-06-09/2013-06-10 | depth...
ATTTATTGGTGATTTAAACTCAACTCCTTCTTTGGAAACTTTAGTTTGATTAGATAAACTGAAAACTTGATAACCGCCAGAATCAGTTAGTATTGGTTTATCCCAATTAATAAACTTATGCAATCCTCCAGCTTTTTTAATAATGCTTTTATCAGGCCTCAACATCAAGTGATATGCGTTACATAAAATCATTTGTACGCCAGAGTCTGTCAGTTCTTTATTTGTTAGTGATTTAACAGATCCATATGTTCCTATAGTCATAAATGAGGGTGTATCTATGACACCGTGCTTTAATTTGAGTTTTCCAACTCTTGCTCCAGCAGCTTTATGAGTGATGTTAAAATTTATCATGTGTTGTCTAAAAACATACTATCACCATAACTATAAAATCTATATTTATTTGCAATAGCATATTGATATGAATCAAGAATATTTTTTGTTCCTGCAAAAGCACATACCAACAGAAGCAGGCTAGACTTAGGTAAATGAAAATTGGTTAATAAAGCATTTATTGCTTTAAACTCATGGCCAGGATATATAAATAAATCAACATATCCCTCATAGGAACTATTAATTTTATTAAGGAGGCAATATTCTAAAGATCTCGCTACAGTTGTTCCTACAGCTATTATTCTTTTTTTAGTTTTTTTTGCAATATCCATCTCCTTAAATACTGACTTATCAATATTAAAATATTCTTTTCCTATATCATGTTTTGTATAATCATCATCAGATATGGGTTTAAAAGTATTATATGTTATATGCAAAGTTAGAAATTTAATTTTAATCCCACTTTCCAATAATCTCTGAATTATTTCTTTAGTAAAATGTAACCCAGCAGTTGGCGCAGCAACTGATCCATCATGTTCAGCATAAACTGTTTGATATTTGTTATCATCTAGATCTGATGGAGGTCTTTTAATATATTTTGGTAAAGGTACCTCGCCCAAATCTTCAAATATTTTAAAGATTGGTTTTTTAGACTTATTTTTTAAAATTAAATAATTTTGTTGTATTCCATATACCTCAAAATATTCCTCTTTATTAAAATGTAGCTTTGAACCTATTTTGGGGGGCCTTGAAGATGAGAAGATTGCTTTAAAATTATTTTTTTCAAGTAGCTCGTCAAATAAAATTTCTACCTTGCCACCTGTTTCTTTATTCAAATACATTCTTGCAGGTATAACCTTGGTATTATTCATTATTAACAAATCACCTTTTTTTAAAATTTTTAATATGTCAGAAAATTTATTATCTGAATGAGTTCCGTTGATTAGCTTATAATTCATTAATTTTGACTCTGATCTTATATCTAATGGTTTAGATGCTATGCGATCAGTTGGAAGATTATAGTTAAATTCTGATAGTTTATGTATATTCATGCTCAATGCAGAATATTATATTGAAAAGATTTTATGTCAATAAAATAGTATATTAGTGAATACTAATATTGCATTTTTTGCTATTATTTGTTTTAATTACGTATGGCTTTAATTAATAATTTCCCCTATGACGGTGTAGTTACTATAAATCGAGTAATTTTAAAAAAACAATTTAATATTGATGATTTACAGGAAAGAGTTGCTGAAATGTGTGAAAATGTTAAAACTTATCACTCTGATACTGGTTTTATTGGTGGCATGGTCGTTCTTAATAGTGGTCAAATTTCAAACGAAGGAAGTACTATTGGCAAAGCTTTAGATTCTGATCTTAAGGACCGTGAAGCATTAATAATTACCTTTTGGAAATCATATGATGACCACGAAAATTCTCATAAAAGCGATACTTTTCAACCATTATTTAAAAAAGTAATTGATGTATGTGAAAATGGAAACGAAGAAATTGTTTATGATATGCTCTGGCAAGGTGAAGCATATACGCCAGAAATGGCTAAACTTGCTAAAAATGCAAAAGAAAAACACAACTAATTAAACTATAGGAGGGTTCCTTTTATTCGTTCTCTTATGTCTTCCGCCAATTAGTTATGTTTTTTTAATTTTTCTTCTAAGTTATCTAAGGTAGTATCTTGTAACGCGATATCCTTAGATAGTTTTAATTGTTTTAGAAAATATAGAATTCCTAAAATCGCAGTCAATAATACTGCTAAATAAAAGATGAAGTCATTCATAATAATTATTATCCATTAATTATGAAAAATATGGAAGGCTAAAATATAAATTTACTATCATCTTTTTAAAATGTTTGTGTTTTGTTAGAATAATAATATGCCGGTATGGCGGAATAGGTAGACGCGTGGGATTCAAAATCCCATTCTCGCAAGAGAGTATCAGTTCGATTCTGATTACCGGTATGAATATAAAAGGAAATCTAAATGAAGAAATATAAAATATATGGAATAGGTAATGCATTATTAGATTATGAATATAAAATTAATGACAAAATTCTTAAAGAACTAGAATTAGAAAAAGGATGCATGTTGCTAAATGAATATGAAAAACATTTTAATATTCATAACTTTCTTAAAAATATAAGACCACCAGAAAAAGTTGTGCCCGGTGGTTCTGTTGCAAACTCCGTATATGCTATGTCCCAATTTGGTAGCAAAGTATGTTTTTCAGGAAAAGTCTCTAATGATAAAACGGGCAATGATTTCATAGATTGTCTTATTGAATCAGGAATAAATACATTCGTAGAACAATCCAATGAGAATCAAAGTGGAGAATGTCTTGTATTGATAACACCAGACAATGAAAGAACAATGAATACATTCTTAGGGTCATCAAGCTTATTAGGAATTGAAGACATAGATTTAAGCGCACTTGTATCATCAGAGTATCTTTTAATTGAGGGTTATCTTGTAAGCTCCGAGCAAACTTTAGAAGTAAGTAAATATGCTCTTGAACAAGCAAAAGGCAGTAACACTAAAACTATCCTAACTTTGTCAGATCCAAACATAGTTTCTTTCTTTAGGCAAAATTTATTACAGCTATTTAAAAATAAAGCAAATATGATTTTTTGTAATGAACAAGAAGCTAAAAATTTTTCAGAAACAGATTCGCTTAAAGATGCACATAAGTTTCTAAGAGAAATATCTGATACATATATTATTACTTTGGGTAAAGATGGTGCTATCTGTTTTGATGGAAAAAATCTATTGAAAGTTAAAGGACTGGAAGTATCATCAAAAGATTTTACTGGAGCTGGAGATATGTTTTTAGGCGCCTTTATGCATAAAATAAAAAATAATAATTTTCTTGAAACTATGACATTTGCAAACCATTGTGCCTCTAAAATAATTCAAATATATGGTGCAAAATTTAGTAATAAAAATGATTATCTGTCATTAATTTAAAAATCATAATGATGAAAGAATGCTTTCAATAACAGCCATTGGAGAATTAGATTCTGTAATAGGTCTACCTATTACTAAATAGTTAGCGCCAAGTTTTATTGCTTCTGATGGACTATAAGTAACCGAATGGTCTTGTTTATTATCATCAAGCCTTATTCCTGGTGTTATATACAATAACTTAGTCGATATATCTAGTGTATGTTTGATGTCTCCAGGGGAACAAACAATACCATCAATATTTGCTTGTTTAGCTAAAGTAGTTAATTTTTTAATAATACCTTCTCTACTTTCTATTCCAATATTATTCAAACTCCTCTGATCATGGCTAGTGAGAATACTAACACCTATTAATTTAGCATCTTTATTAACCTCGTCTCTAGCTTGCTTTGCAGATTCCAGCATTTTTTGTCCACCCAATAAATGCACATTTAACATCCATATCCCGAGTTTATATGCTTCTAAGCATGCTTTATAAATAGTTACCGGAATATCATGGAACTTTAAATCTAGGAAGATTTCAAATTTTTTTTGGTGCAGGTTTTCAATAATACTTGGCCCAAACTTAGTAAATAATTGTTTACCAATTTTTAACCGACATAAGTTAGGATCAAGTTGATTACAGAGGGCTAGTACCTTTGCCTCATCATCATAATCAAGTGCAATTATGATTTTTTTCATGTCATTAGTTTGACTCATTTGTTTTACCATGTTCTATTATATCAATTGTTGACCTAGGAACAATACACTCCCATGAATTACAACTTGGACAAAGCCAATTTAAAATATGTGCCTTATAACCACAATTAATACAAATAAACTGAAGACCCTTTCCAAATATTTTCTCATAAGAATTAGAGATATTATTTATAATAAGTGATTTATCCTCTTGAGGAAGTACTGTTGCAAGTGTATGGGAAATTAAAAAACTATTTTTAGAATTATTTAGATCAAATGAATCAATATAATTTTTAGCGTTTATATTATCTTTTTTATAATGAAGAAAAAGATAAATATTGGGAATAAATGGCAATTTAGAATTAGCGGCAAGTGATAGCATTGTGCTTGATAATGCATTACTATTATTTATATTTTTCCCAAGATCAAGCATCTTATCAACTATATATGCTCCAAATATATGATTCTGGTTAATAACCGCATTATAATATTGAATTGAAAAGTTTATATCACTTTTGGCATAATATTTAGCTAGCTGCAAATTTGCTCTAATACATTGGTTATTAATTTTAAGTGCTTTTTTAGAAATAGTTATAGCTTTCTCAAATTGACTTTCTTTTGCATAATTATCTGAGATTTCACAATAATATTGTGCCAATAAGTTTTCTCTTGTTATATTATTAATATTGTTTGAATCTAATGTTTTAATGAATTCTATAGATTTATTCCAATCTTTCGTTTGCTCAAATATCTTCAGCAAATATTCTAAAGATGATTGTCTATATACTTTAATTTCTGATAAATTCTTAAAAATCTTTTCTGCTCTATCATATAAACCTGCAGAATAAAAATCTTTGGCTAACTCATATAATGCTTGATTTTTTAACTCTAACTCAAGAGTTGGTCTAGATAATAAATTTTGATGGATTAATATTGCTTTATCAAACTCTCCTCTTTTTCGATAAAGGCCACCTAGTGCAAGATGTGTTTCTATTGTTGAACTATCTACATCCATTAAAGCTGTAAAGATTTTGAAAGCCTTATCTTCTTCATTATTTAATAAATAATTTAGACCACGGTAATATTCGGCATTAAAAATATTTTTTGTTTGTGTTTCTTTTGGTTTAAAATACACAAAAGCTGATGAAATTAATATCACCAAAATGGCAATTATAATATATGCCATTAGTGGTCGTCTCTAAGAGGGTTTTTCCTTAAGCTATCAATTTCATCTTCTTTGGTTTTCATGGTCTTTCTAAGAGTTATATTTTCATGTTTATGTTTAATATAAGCTGATAAAAAAAATAATAGAGTTAAAAAGGCACCCGAAAGAAAACTAATAAATAAAAATAAGGGTATTGGGCCTAAAAATTTTTTTACATATAGGTCAATTTCAATGATTTCAGAATTAAGCATAGAGATTGTAATAGACACACCTAATAGGAATAATGTAAAAATAAATATTATAGATCTAAACATATTATTATCTATATTATTCTATTAGTAATATTAAATGAAGACAATAAAGAATATTATTTTTTATTATTGACTCTATTTTTGAGTTCTTTGCTAGGCTTAAAGTGAACGCTGAACCTCTTTTCTAGCGCAACTAGTTGGCCAGTTTTTGGATTTCTAGCTGTTCTAGAATTATGTTTATGTAATGAAAAAGTGCCAAAACCTCTTATTTCTATGCGATCACCAGAGTATAAAGATTGAGAAATAAATTCAAATATTTTCTTAACAGAATAATCAATATCTGCTGAAGTAAAAGATTTAAATTTCGATGATAAATTAGATATCAATTCTGATCTATTTAAAATCATTTGTCTTCTTGTGATAAAGCCAGTACTATTTTTTGATTTTTTTTATCAAATGATTTTATAGTACAGTCCAATTCATCTCCAATTTTATAAGTTTCATTTTCTTTAGCTTCTTTCATTTTGCTAATAGTTAATTTCAAGATTCCCTCAAGATTATCATTAACCTTAAAAACTACAGCCTTTTCCTCGATAGCAATTACCCCACATTTAACTTTATCATCAACTGAAAATGACGATATTTGATCCAAGAATTTATTTCCACCTAATTGTTTAAGCCCCAAAGAAACACGTTCTCTTTCTGGGTCTATAGATAATATTACAGACTCAATATCTTCACCTTTCTTAAACTTTCTTATTTCTTCTTCTTGATTGCTTTCATTGGTTATGTCTGTAATATGAATTAACCCGTCTATGCCACTATCTAAGCCAACAAATATTCCAAAATCTGTAATCGATTTAATTTTGCTTTTAATTTTCTCTCCTTTACTATGATTCTCAGCAAACTTAGCCCATGGGTTTTCTAAACATTGTTTATGGCTCAATGACACACGCCTTTTTTCATTATCAATTTCCATAATCATTACATCAATCTCATCACCAAGATTAACAACTTTATTTGGATTTATGTTCTTGTTAGTCCAATCTAATTCAGATGTTCTAACTAGGCCTTCAATATTATCTCCAAGATCTACAAATACACCATAATCAGCTATATTTGCAACTTTACCCTTACGAACTGTTTTTAATTCTAATTTTGAAGGAATTTTATCCCATGGGTCATCCTGGAGTTGTTTCATTCCAAGGCTCACTCGATTTTTTTCACTATCATATTTTAAAACTACTACCTCTATCTCATCACCAACTCTGAGAAGCTCGCTTGGATGATTAATACGCTTCCATGAAATATCTGTTATATGTAATAGACCATCAATACCGCCGAGATCTATAAATGCACCATAATCAGTTAAATTCTTAATAAATCCAGTTACAACTTTTCCTTCTGTATACTTTTCTGCAATCTCTTCAGGGGTTGAATTTTGATCCATTAATACAGCTTTTCTAGACAGAACAATATTATTTCTAATTTTATCCATTTTGATTATCTTAAATTCTAAAACCTTTCCTTCCAAATAATCAATTTCTTTTGATGGTCTAACGTCTACTAATGATCCGGGTAAAAAAGCTTTTATATTCATTAACTCTACTGTAAAACCACCTTTAACTTTACCGCATACTTTCCCTTCAATAACTTCTTGGGAATTTTGTATTTTTTCAAGCTCAGCCCACACTTTTGTCCTTTTTGCTTTTTCACGAGACATTATGGTTTCACCATAACCGTCTTCAACAATATCTAGAGTTACTTCAACAGAGTCACCTAATTTAATTTCTAATTCTCCTTTAGAATCCAGAAACTGGTTCTTGGGAATTATGCCTTCGGATTTTAATCCAGCATTTATTACAACAAAATCATCCCTTATTTCTATAACTTTTGCAGTTACTATACTTCCAGGAGTCATGTCAATCTTGCTAACACTATCTTGGAATAGGGTTTCAAATTCTGTTTGTGTTTCCATTAATTATATTGCCTCATTTATGTCGAACAACTGATATCTTATACAATTCAAGGATTTTATCAAGGACAGACTCAATATTTAATTTAGTAGAATCCAAAACTATTGCATCATTTGCTGCTTTGAGTGGAGAGATATTTCTAGTTAAATCTCTTTCGTCTCTCTCAATTAAGGATTTATTAATATCTTTGATATCTATGATTTGCCCCAGCTCTGTTAGTTGCTGATGTCTTCTTTGAACTCTCACACTCAAATCTGCAATAAAAAATAACTTTAAATCAGCATCTGGGAAAACTTTAGTTCCCATATCTCTTCCATTTGCAATAAGGCCAGGAGACATTACACATGAATGTTGTATTGGCAGCAAAGCTTTACGTATATATTCATACTTAGATACTCTTGATGCTTCTATTCCAACTTCCTCGTTAACTAAATAACCTGAAATATCTTCTTTATTAAAATAAACTTTATACATAAATGATTGTGATGAAACTAATTGGATATTAGCAATAATTTCAAGGACTATTTCTTTAGAGTCAACATGAATAGACTGTTTATTAAGAATATACCCAACCGCTCTATATAGTATCCCGCTATCCAAGAGATTCCACTTAAGTTTTTCAGCAAGAAGCAAAGATATTGTTGATTTACCTGAACCGCTTAATCCATCAATAGTTATTATAGATGTGTTGCTTGTCATATTTTAAAAAGTTCTACCTTTTGTTTCCGTAATATTGAAAAGAAATTAGGGAATGAGGTGTTGATATTATCAGTATTAGTTATAGTAATTGGTTTTCTAGAAACTAACCCGGAAATTATAAATGACATTGCTATTCTATGATCCCCAAAGCTATCAACAATCCCACCTTCAAAATTACCGCCCTCAATAGTTATTGAATTTGAAGTAGATGAAACTGTTATACCTAGTTTCTTTAGTCCAGCCTCCATTGCCTTAATTCTGTCGCTTTCTTTATGCCTTAATTCTTCAATACCTGTAATCTCTGATACACCTTTACAAGTCGCACAAGCTATAAATAAAACAGGAAACTCATCAATCAGCCTAGATACTATATTTCCAGATATTTTTATTGGCTTTAATTTTGAATATTTAACACTTATATCTCCAATTAATTCTGAGCCCTTAAAAGACTTATTTAGTATTTTAATATCTGCTCCCATTTCAATTAACACATCTATAATGCCAGTCCTCAACGGATTAATACCTATATTTTTTAAGATAATATTTGAATTTTCTTTAATTAAAGCAGCAACAATAAAAAATGATGCTGATGATATATCAGAAGGAATAAAAATATCTTTTGCTAATAATTCTTTTTGGCCGGAAATAGTAATTTCATTATTCTTTATTTCTATCGGATACTCTAGATACTTTAATAATTGTTCTGTGTGATCTCTTGTTTGTATAGTTTCTCGTATGACTGATGTTCCTGGGATAAATAAAGATGCAAATATTATGCATGATTTTACTTGGGCGCTAGGAATATTGGATGAATACTTTATTGCTTTTAAGACTTTAGATGGTTTAAATGATAATGGGGGTTTATTATTATTAGATTTGATATTTGCTCCCATAAGGGTGAGTGGCTCAATTATTCTTTCCATAGGTCTAGTACTCAGTGACTCATCTCCACAGATAGCTGATTCAAAATTTTGAGTTGCCAAGATTCCAGATAACAATCTAATTAGGGTACCTGAATTTCCAGCATCTAATATTGATTTTGGTTTCTTGAGAGAATTTAATCCTGCGCCAAAAATCTCTATAAAATCATCTTCAATATTTATCTTCACGCCAAGGCTTTCAAATGCTGAAATAGTTTTTTTGCAATCTTCTGATTGTAAACCATTAAATATCTTGGAGTTACCATTAGATAAAGAGCCAAGAATTATTGCTCTATGTGTTATAGATTTATCTCCAGGTATGGTTAAATCACCTTCGAGAGCGCTTGAGTTATTTATAATAAAATTTGAATTGACAGTCATTTTTTATCTAATTTTATTTTAATATTTTTAAAATATGTATATAGAGAATTATGCTTGCTGTTTTTAATCTTAGACTTTATAGTTGTTAATTCTTTAATCAACATATCTATTGAACTAAGTATATTTATATTATTATTGGCACAAATATCCTTCCACATAAGAGGGTCACTATGTGCTAATCTCGCAAAATCTTTAAAGCCGCCGCCAGTGTAATCTTTTATATTTATAGATTTTTTACCAAGTATTATGTTTACTAAAGCAAATGATACAAGATGTGGTAAATGACTGGTTTGAGATAAAATAGCGTCATGTGTTTTTGCATTGATAATAGAAATATTGCAACCCAATGATTTCCAAAATCTTGAGATTTCGGTTATGAGTATTTTTTTACTTAATTTAGATGGAGTAACTAACACTAATTCTTGATTAAAAATATTTCTATCAGAGTTTTTTATTGAACTCGTCTCTTTACCGGTCAAGGGGTGTGAGCCTATAAAATTATCAACATGATTGTGGAGTATTTTTTTAGATAAACTTTCAATATTAACTCTTGCGCTACCTATATCAGTTATCACTGCATTACTTTTTTTATAATTACTAATTGTTTTTAATATCATTTTGTATGCACTAATTGGCGCACAAATAATAATTAAATCTGCTGACGATAAATAATTAAAATCACTATCATCATAATCATTAATTATCTTAGATTTTTTAGCATATGATAAACTTTTTTTATTAACATCATAGCCATATATTTTCTTTGATAGTTTTTTATGTTTAATTGCCTTGGCTAATGATCCACCCATCATTCCAAGACCAAATATATATATTGAATTATGCATTTATTTAATCAAACTCAAAACTTTTTTTAACTTTTTTATGAATGTATTACATTCGGTTTTTTTGCCTATTGTGACACGCAAATAATTCTTGAGTCCATAGTTTTGAAGTGGTCTTAGTATGACACCTAAAGATAATAATTTTTGAAAAACAAAATTTGCATTTGCGCCTAGATTAATTGTCAAGAAATTAGTATTTGAATCTAAGCAATCTATATTAAGTTTTTTTAGTTGATTTATTAACCATTTTCTAGCAACTGCATTCTCCCGCAAACTTTTATTTACAAATTTTTTATCATTCAACGAAATAGCTGCCATTGATTGGGCAATATAATTAACATTAAACGGCTGTCTTTTGTCGTTTATTTTTTGGGTAATATTATTTGATGCTAAGCCATATCCAATTCTTAACCCTGCTAGAGCATAAATCTTAGAAAATGACCTTGTGATAATGACATTAGGGTATTTTTTAATCAAAGAAATAGCATCTTTATGTCCCTCATAGGAAGAATACTCATAATAAGCTTCGTCTATTACAATAATGATTCTTTTGGGAACACTTTTAATAAATTCCTCAAGTTCTTTAAAATCAACAACGGTTCCAGTTGGGTTATTAGGATTGGCAATAAATATTACATTAGTCTTTTTTGTTATTTTAGACTTCATATCTATTAAATCAGTGCCTAAATAATCTGCCCCTTTTTTAGTAATTGGTTTAGATTCTATGATTTTTGCTTTCATAGAATTAGAAATTATTTTATATACAATAAATGAATGCTTGCTAAACAATGATTCAGAGTCTGCTGATAAATATGTTCTAGCCACAAGTTCCAGTATTTCATTTGAGCCATTCCCAACGGTTATATTATCTAAACCAATATAACTTTTAGATAAAAATTTTTTTATAGTTTTTTTTAGTTGTATACATGAGCCATCTGGGTATCTATTTACATTTGAAATAAGCTTATTAACTTTATCAGTTGCTTTTTTGCTTGGACCAAATGGATTTTCATTAGAGGCAAGTTTAATAACCCCCTTTAACCCATATTTTTTTTGGACATGCTCTATGCTTTGACCAGGCTGATAATTTGATGTAGATGTTTTTACTGACATTTTACTTTAGATACTTTTAGGATACGAACCCAGGAGTTTGAAGAATAAAGATTTCTTTTTAATAATTTTTAAACAATTACTAATATTTATATCATCTATATGTCCATCGATATCAAGTAGAAACATATATTCCCAATTATTTATTTTAGTTGGTATTGACTCAATTTTTGACATGCTAATTCGATTTTTTGCGAGTGGCTGAAGAAGTGAATTTAATGCTCCCGACTTATTGTCAATCGATATTAATATCGATGTTTTATCTAAACCACTTGATCTTATAGGTTCATTACCAATTACTATAAATCTAGTCATATTGCCAGTCATATCATGTATATTCTTTTTTAATAAAGGAATTTTATATTGAGTAGAACAATCTTTTCCTGCTATTGCTGCACAGTTTTTTAAATTAGATATTTTTTTTGCAGCTGCTGAATTACTTGAAGTATTTATTTTTTCAGCATCAGGTAAATTTCTCAAAAGCCATTCTCTGCATTGCAAGAAAGATTGCTCATGAGAATAAACTTTTTTAATATCTTTTAATTTTTTAGATTTAGATAGCAAGCAATGATTTATAGGTAGATTAATTTCACCACATATTATCGTTTCCTTGTTCATTAAATGTTCTAAAGTTAGATTTATGCTGCCTTGATAAGAATTTTCTATAGGTACAACGCCATAGCTCACTTTCTTTGTTTGAACTTCACTAAAAACATCAGAAATTGAATTATTAAAAACTGTAGTTACGGAGCTACCAAAAAACTTACTAAGAGCAGCATTGCTGAATGAGCCTTCAGGTCCCAAGCATGTTACTTTTATATCAGTTTCCAGCGAGAGGCAAGCTGAAATAATTTCTCTATATATTGTATACAGATGGTCATTCTTTAGAGGCCCTTTATTTGAACCAATTATTTTTCTGAGTATCTGTGCTTCTCTTTCAGGTCTAAAAATTTTTTTATTTGAAGAATTTGATTTTGCCTCCACCATTTCTTGAGCAAGCATGCCTCTAGTAGTTAGCAATCGAAGTATATCTAAGTCTATCTTATCAATAAGCTTACGTATTTTATTTATATTATCAGTCATTGTTTACAATTGTTTCACTTGATATAGCAACAAGCTTTTCATCATCTTGTAAAACTTGTAACCTTACGCCTTGCGTATTTCTCCCAATTATAGGCATATCATTGATAGATATCTTAATCGTTTTACCTTTATTTGTAATCATAATTATTTGATCATTATTGTTAACATTTACAGCACCAACAACTTTACCATTCCTTTTGCTGGTTTTTATGCCAATAACTCCTACTCCACCACGTTTTTGAACATTATAATTCTCTACTGAAACTCTATTTCCATAACCGTTTTCAGTTACAGTGATAATCTCTCCAGTCAGTGGTTTTAAGATTGATATTAGCTTAGCCTTACTTGTTAGCTTTATTCCTCTAACGCCCAATGTACCTCTAAACCTTTCTCTAACATCTTTTTCAGAAAACTTAATAGCTTTTCCATTATCAGCAACCAGCATGATTTTCTCATCTTTTTTAGTATAATGAGCTCCAAGCAATTCATCTCCTGGCTTCAATAATATTGCTTTCAATCCTGTTGTCCTAATTTTTTTAAAAAGGCTAACAGGTATTTTATTTATCATTCCAAACCTAGTAGACATAAATAGAAATGCATTTTCATCAAATGAATTTACAACAACAAACGTACTTATAAATTCATCATTTGCCAAAGGTAGTACGTTGTTTATTGGTCTACCTCTAGCTTGCCTACTTGGGTCAGGAATATCAAAAACTCGTATAGCATAAACTTTTCCAAAAGTTGAAAAACAAAGGATTATATCATGGGTATGAGCTTGACATAATAGTTTTGTTTCGTCGCCATCTTTAAACCTAGTAGCATTGATACCCCTACCTCCTCTTCTTTGGCTTTTGAATTCAGCAGCAGGCAATCTTTTAACATAGTCAGCCTTCGTTAAAACAACTATTACCTCTTCTTTTTTTATAAGATCTTCTTTTCTTAGTTCTCCTTCGTCAGATGAGACCAGAGATCTTCTTGGTTCTCCATACTCTTTTTTTATATCCTCAAGCTCATTTTTCATAATAGAATAAAGTTCTTCTGTATAAGTAAGTATTTTTATATATTTTTTGATCTCATTAATTGCAGATTCATAGTCTGCAAAGATTTTTTCCTGTTCTAAATTTGTGAGCTTTTGTAATCTTAAATCTAAAATAGCCTGTGCCTGTGTTGGCGATAATTTGTATTTATTTTTAATTAACCCATAATTAGTATCACTTTTAATAAAATCTTGTGTTTGCTTATCTATAATTCCTAAAAATTTAACAAGGTGTCCAGGCTCCCAACTTTTTGCAAGCAACGCACTCTTAGCTTCCGAGGTATTTTTAGATTTTTTAATTAATTTAATGACATCATCTACATTAAGAAGAGCAATTCCAAGACCTTCTAAAAGATGTGCCTTGCTTTTTGATTTACCTAAATCATACAAAGTTCTTTTAGTGATTACTTCTCTTCTATGTTTGATGAATTCATTTGATATTTCTGTAAAACCAAGTGTTTTTGGTTCTCCATCAACAAGACAGACCATATTGACTGAATATGAAATTTGAGCATTTGTATGTTTATATAATGAACCAAGTACAACTTCATGCTGTTCACCTCGCTTTAATTCAATGACAAGCCTCATACCATCTCTATCTGACTCATCACGTAAGTGACTTATTTCATTAATTTTTTTATCT
>JACKQG010005401.1_pt1 | contig 14095 bp, 8 predicted proteins | sample 8237621 | NCBI WGS metagenome assembly JACKQG01 (sample SAMN15677084, study PRJNA649215) | marine metagenome | biome: marine; feature: Black Sea; material: saline water; isolation source: suspended particulate matter (SPM) from the Black Sea western gyre | collected 2013-06-09/2013-06-10 | depth...
ATGAAAAAGATGGCTGACAAACACACGACATGACACATTGAAATCAGCAGCGCCAACTGCCATGAAATGATTGCCAGCAGACAGGCACTGATGGTCAGCAGGCAGAAACAGAGATAGACGTTGTTTATTAGCGCTGGAACAGTACAGACAAGAACGGTTAAAGCGAGAACCAGGCCGTGAAAACGAAAACCTTGATGGGAATGGGAGGGTGAGGCTTTGCCGAACCGATGCCGGATACCCGAAAGGCTCGGCAGGAGCCTCGCCCTCCCCGTTTCATCCACTCTGTTAGCGAAGCGGGGTGAAGGGTGTTCTTGCTGTTGCCAACAACGCCATAAACCTTGAGCGATTACTAAAATTGTCAGTAACAAGGGAAAAGCAGAGCAGCGCCATAATTGCGCCCGCACAACGATGGAATAATCGGTTGCCAGAACCCCAACAACAAACAGCGCGATGGTTGTCATGATGACGGCAATCATCATCCGTCGGTGCAAGCGCTCGTGCAACAACGGTATGCACAGAATGCCCAAACCAATCAGGGAAGCAAACCTGGGAATGCTGGTGTCGCCGCTTTGCCACAAACTCAGTGGAAAACTGTGATGGCTCGAACGAATAAACATTAGCGCAAACCAACGTGTACTATATTCCGCGGTGTGGACCATCATAAATACCAGCGTTGGCAGCGCGCATACTACCGCCAATAAACCTGATAACAGAAAACGACGCCAATCCCCGTTGTCCCCGTTGTTTCTGGGTTTAGTCCCGAAACAACGGAGGGAGACATACATCACCAGCAAAAAAACAGCCGTGTAAGCCGCCATCAGCGCGTGAAGGTTAAATAACAGCCCAACTGTAATCAATGACCAGGTAAACCGTTGTTGCCATAGGAACACGAAACTCCACACGGCGATAGCAAAGCTAAACCAGGTGTGGGTAAAACCGGCAAAATACAAATCAGCTCCAGCTAAACCCCGGTGATGGCCAGCCAGGAGTATGGTCAGGCAAATGAGCCCGGGGCTCAGACTCCGCCACAATACCAAGGACGCATGGAGTATTGCCAATGCCAACAAGAAGCCGGACAGGAGATGAAAAAAGGCGTAGACAATTTTATAATCGACAAGCCGGCGGTAATCCCGATATTCGGGACGTTGCTTTTTGCACAATAAAGCCAACAGGCGGTAGAAGTAACTGGGGTACTGGTCGATAGTGTTATTCAGGGTTACGTCTCTCGCATACAACCCCCCGTCAGCAAATCGCTGCACAAAGGGAATCTGAATAGTCTGGTTGCCGACACCAATGCTGTATCCCGCAATGCCAATTTGCAGCAGTGCAAAAGCGGCGGCAGTCAAAATCAGGACATAATGTTGAAAATCCCGATTCCATCGGGGAGGTGAAAAAACGTTCCCGTTGTTTCGGGGTTTAACCCCGAAACAACGGGGGTTTAATTTGGACAGAGTATGAATTGTTTTTTCTTGATTCATTTTAGGTTGGATGTTACAATTTTTTTTAGAAACTTTTTAGTGCACTGTCAAATTATGACCAATAAATTTGTTTTGGATTTGCCAATCCAAAACGAGCGGCACCCTGATACTGTAGCACGATCTGTTCCGGTCAGCATGATTTATTTGACAGCATATTAGCACAGAGGAGAATTCACGTATGACGATTGAACGGCATAATCGGATTCCAGCAATTACCATTATCTTGACTGCTTGTGTTCTGTGCCTGGTATTGGGTTTTATCTTTACGGATGATACAGAGGTCGATTTTGACGAGCTTGAAAGGACAGTGACCAAAACCGACGACAGCAAAGTATGGATGCAATACGCCCGGGCTCTTTCTTCGCTGGGTCGCCACCAGCACGCAGCGCAGGCATACCAGAAGATACTTCAGATTGAGCCTTACAATAACCAGGCCCGTTACCAGTGCGCTCTTGCGATTGCCCGCAGCGATGACGAAGAAGCCTATTTCCGGTACATGCAGAATCTGGTGTTAACTTACCCGCAAATGGCGACAGAGTTATTTGCGCAACCCGAAGGTCAACGCTTCTTGACGCAGGGCCGCTTTCGTGCCCTTGCCCGCGAGGCACGAGTCCAAGCTGTAGATTAGGGGTTTAAGCGGAAGGTTAACATCGTGCTAACACCGCTATCAAGAGGTTAATCGTAACTTGAATGTGAGAGAAATCTCAATCTGCAAAAAGCAACGGCGGTTCACGAAGTAACCTTTAGGTTGAGGCTTGGGTTGAGTAGCCGAAGGCGTATCGAAACCCGCGTAGCGAATATGCCTTCGGCTTAGCGAAAGAGCAAACATTACACAAACGGCGCATATCAAAAGTTGTGTGAATGAGCCAACGAGCCTGCCGAACTCAGGAGTATCCGATGACGAGGGTGTGTATCCCGGACTCCTTTAACGGCTCAGACACGTAGCAATAGCTTAGTCTTAGTCAATGCTTACGCTTGTGGTAGCATTCCCACAAGCCCCTTCTGATTCTAAGAATCAGGTGGGGTCATTGACGTCTGTAAACTCCTTGATGATGATTTAGAAAACAGCTTCTAGTGAAACTGTATCCTGGTTTGTTTTATTTTACCATCAGTGGTGATTTATGTAAAGAAAAACTTATTTCGGCTTTAACATCTCAAATCCTGCTTGCTGGAAGTGCTTATCAAACGTGAAAAATGAGCCCTATTTCAGATAAGAATCGGATGAATCTGCCCATAATCTTCTCTTTAATCTGGTTATTGGACCTTGATTTTTCCCCAGGTGATTGAAAGCTTTCCAGCAGCCCATACTGGAGATAGTTTCTCCAATCCATTCATAACCTCTTCAATCTCGTCTTCCGACAAAGCATCATTACAGAGCAAGATATCATCAAGGGTGCCAAGCACCCCATTTGCATTACCCGGATTGGGGGTTCCAATCGTGAGGTCAGTGGTATTGGTGTCAATCTTGTCCTTACGAGCGATTTCAGCATCGACTTTCCCATCAACATACAACCGCTGAAATTTGGCGTCGTAAGATGCGACCACATGATGCCACTTTCCATCTCCGATTGGCGTCTTTCCGGTCAGGTTTTTATCCGCCCCGCCAGAAAAGAAGGAGGTATATGGAAAGGCGCTGTCTGGATTCAACCACATGCCATAGCATCTGGGATTTTGTTTGACTACAACTCCTTGCCATTTGCCTGTTGGTTTGTCAATATTCATCCAGAGTGCAATGGTATACTTCTGTAAATCGAGCTTTTCGTTATGCTTTACGACAATGTGACCTACTCCAGTACCATCGAATTTTAGCGCTTTTTTATACTTCCCTTCTACCCAATTGACTTTGCCTTTTATTTCGCCGTCAAGGCCATTTAAAGAATAATCTTTAACTGTATCGCCTTTTCCTTCATCAAAAAGCCACATTCCGACAATGGTTTCGGGGTCAATTTTGGCATCACTAATGCCTGTCAACATCAAACTCATGACGATGAAGCTGATGTATACAAGGTTTAATTGTACGACTACAGTTTTCATTTTTCACTACCTCCTCGTTGTTTTTGAAGCATGCTAAAATTTTACCCCAAAGAAGAGTTTAGGTAAAGGGAAAAAAGCTTCCATCAAGAGACTGTGTTCGCTAGAAATCAGTAATATCCGGTTAGAAAATTGCAATAGTAGCAAAAAAGTTATTTGCCCACAGAGAGCACAGAGGAAAAACGAGGAGAAGGGGAGAATTTGAGAGAAATCTCAAAACTTCTCCTAAAATTCTCTACTTTTCCTCCAAACTCTGTGACCTCTGTACCCCCCTACTCTGTGTTCTCAGTGTCCTCTGTGGTTAAATTAGACGTATTTGGAGAATCTTTTCGGTTACGCAAAAACTAAACCGGACATTACTGGCTAGAAATAGCAAAAATGTGATTTTTGAGTAATTTTTGGGTTTACATCATCCCAACATATGTTATAATTAGCTACCCTACACAAAAAACAGCAATATAATGTTAAAAAAGCTAACGTTATCTGGAGTACCCAAAAACTTCTTGACAGAAATGCCTGGCAAAGTTATTATTATGATTCAGTAGCCAATGTGCAAAAATGGTTTGGGGTCATTTCCAAAGCTATAAAAGAAAAACAAATTAAGACCCCTGAATCACAATCAATGGATTTTTTTTCTTTATACAAAACAGTAGGTGAAGCAGTAATCAACAAAGGCGGCGGACACCATTGCCTGTGAAGCAATTTGGAGAGTAAAATGCTCATAAAAATATTTTGTATCTGCACAATCTTAATCTTAGCAGCAGTTATGAATTTTGTCGCAACAACAAAAAATTTGTCAACGGATGTTTATAGTAAAAATGTTGAATTTGTGAATGTTACGTACGGTGCATGTTTTTTCGTCGCGGTCGATGGAAACAAAGCATATATTGGCGCAGGTGTATATCTTTGGATTTTGGATATCACAAATAAAAGCGCGCCTATATTGCTCGGTTCAATTCGCCTTCCTGGTGTTGTTCGTTCCATTACCATCTCAGGTAGCTATGCATACATTGCGGATTATTCCAGCCTTCGTGTTGTTGATGTAAGCAATCCTCAGAATCTATATGAAGTTAAATTTTACGAAACTCCAGGATACACAGAAAATGTCACCGTTTTAGGTGACTATGCATACATTGCGGATTGGTCTAGTGGTCTTCGCGTCATAGATATAAGCAATCCCAAAAATCCAGTAGAAGTGGGATTCTCTAATACACCAGGATTCTCTTGGGGTGTTACCCTTTCAGGTGAATATGCAAAAAACAACGGACGACTTCGTCTTACCGCAAACTCCAACGGCCTGTCCTCGAACGAAGCGAAGGAACAACTTCGTCTTACCGCATACATAGCGGACGATTTTAGTGGTCTTCGCATTGTAGATGTCAGTAATCCCCAAAATCCAGAGGAAGTGGGATTCTACGACACGCCGGGATTCACTTGGGATGTCGCTGTCTCAGGCGCCTATGCATACATAGCGGACGATTTTAGCGGTCTTCGCATTGTAGATGTCAGTAATCCCCAAAATCCGGAGGAAGTAGGATTCTACGACACGCCGGGATTCACTTGGGATGTCGCTGTCTCAGGTGACTATGCATACCTGGCGGACGATTTTAACGGTCTTCGCATTGTAGATGTCAGTAATCCCAAAAATCCAGAGGAAGTGGGATTTTACTATCCTCCAGGAAACGCAATGAGTGTGGCCGTCTCAAGCGGCTATGCATATATTACGGATTATTCCAGCCTTAACGTCGTTGATGTAAGCAATCCAAAGAATCCGTATGAAGTAGGATTCTACTTATGACACGCCGGGAGAAGCCTGGAGGGTAGCCATTGTAAATGACCTAATCTACATTGCTGATGGTGATGGCGGAATGAGTATTTTGCGTTTCACTGCAATGGAACTTTCCGTTGGTTCTATTTCCCCGCCCATATGCTCTACGGTAGGCGGAACAGAGGTAATGATTTATGGAACGAACTTCAAAGAGGGGGCGACCATCACTATTGGTGGAAATGACGCCATCAATCCCGTTGTGGACGCGACTACAGCGATGTTCATTAAGGCAACGGTACCGCCTGGGAAGGTTGGTTTAGCGGATGTAGTTATAACGAATCCCGATGGTGAATCTGCGACGTTGGAGGGCGGATTGAAATACATTGCGCCCGATGTGAATAGTGATGGTCGAGTAGATATTTTGGATCTTGCACTGGTAAGGATACACTTCGGTGAAACAGTCATCGATATGAAAACGCCAAATCCTGATGTGAACGGCGATGGTAAGGTAGATATTTCTGATCTTGCGCTGATAGGAATACACTTTGGTTACTGACCTGTCTATCTTCGGTACAGGTAGAAGTCGTCATAAACTACGCAAAAAAAGAGTTTTTGATGTTGAATATTCACTCTCATGGATGGTATAATATAGCCTATCTCCGTGAAGGTGACCATTACTTGAATCCCGATTCTCGAGATTCAGTGTTGGCAGGAGACTGTCAACAATTCTTCTCCGCTGTGAACGGCGGAGTTTCCTTGGAGTTTTTTATGAAAGCTGCTGAAAGATCTATCGTCGATAGTTTACCTAAAGAAGAATTATCGGTGTTGCTGGATATTAGCCAGATACTCAATTCAACTTTAGACTTCGAAGAAATTCTCCATCACGTTTTAGAACAATTAACAAAATTGGTACATGCAGAAGCTAGTTCCATTTGGCTCATAGATGAATTATCCGAGGAATTATATGTAGCTAGCGCTATAGGCGAGAAAAGCAAAGAGGTAAAAAAAATTCGGATGCCCATGGGAAAAGGGATTGTGGGTCAAGTTATTAGTGAAGAGAGACCCGAAATCATTCCCAACGCCAGGGATGAACCAGCTCATGCGCGGGATATCGCCAGACAAATCGACTTTGAAGCGCGGACAATGTTATGTGTCCCCATGTTTTACAAAAGCAAAGTGATTGGCGCTATTCAGGCTTTGAATAAAGCAGATGGAGAACTTTTTGACCAAAGGGACATGCTTCGCGCTTCATGGTTCGCTAATATGGCGGGAATAGCTATTGAAAACGCGAGACTATATGACTTGAGCCAAAAAGAAAATATTAATCTCCGCAGAGAATTAGGTGGCAGTGCTCTAGGGTTTGATAATATTATCGGGAAAAGTCCCCAACTGAAGGAAGTGAAGGAAAGGGCAAGAAGAGTAGCACAAATGGATTCTAACCTTCTACTACTTGGAGACAGTGGGACTGGCAAAGGAATTTTGGCGCAAGCTATCCATCGCACCAGCCCACGCGCTTCAGGTCCTTTCATTCAGGTGAACTGCGGCGCTATTCCAGAAACCTTACTTGAAAGTGAATTATTCGGACATGAAAAGGGAGCGTATACAGGTGCAACCTACCAGAAACCAGGACGATTCGAATTAGCCAACGGAGGAACAATCTTTCTTGATGAAGTGGGAGATATGCCGCTATCTTTGCAGATTAAGTTGTTGCTAGTGATTGAAAGCAAAAGATTTGAGCGACTTGGCGGCACAAAGACCATCGAAACAGACGTTAGAATAATTGCAGCAACAAATCAAGACCTTGAAGAGAAAATGAGGGAAGGGGAGTTTCGAGAAGACTTATACTGGCGACTAAGCGTCATCAATATATTCATTCCTCCACTACGTGAGAGAAAAGAGGACATTCAATTGCTGGCAGAATATTTTCTGAAAAAGTATAGTGTGGAAATGAATAGAAAAATAATAGGATTTTCTAAAGAGGCAATGGACATTTTAAAAAGTTATAACTGGCCTGGGAATATTCGGGAGCTTGAAAATACTATTGAGAATACAGTCGTTTTTGCTAACAATGATATCATCCAACCAAACGACCTTCCCACGAAAATCCATACTAAAAGTGAAGAAATCAAGGATTACAGCGGTCCACTAGATGAGGCTCAGAAGGAATTTAAAAAAAGATATATCACCAAAATCTTGAAACAAATGAATGGCAACCGAACCGAAACTGCCAAACAGCTTAAAATCCAGCGAACGTATCTTCCGCGTCTCATCAAAGAATTGAATATCGATGCGTGAGACTGCTCCGCTATGTTCAGCAGTCCCCCTTAATAAAGGGGGTTAGGGGGTTGTTACTTCGTGAACCGCTTGCTGATGTGAGAGCGAAACTCCTGCTGAACTTCACCCTCCTGTAAAACTCGTAAGCTAGAAGAGAAGGAAAGAAAAGACAAACTTTTTCCCTTCCCTTCTCCATCTTTTGTGGTGGGTTAGGATTAGCGGGGGTTGGTTAGTTGGTTGATGACTTCCTTTGCAGAAGAGGCTTCAGGGAAGTCAGGCTGGATAGCGAGCGCTTTTTTTAGTTCTTTTAGCGCTTCCTTTTTTTGGTCAGTTTTGTAGTACGCCATTCCAAGATGGTAATGGATGGTGGGTTGGTCAGGAGTAAAGATTACGGCGACTTTGAACTTGTCAATCGCCTCCTTATAATTTCCCTGTTTAAAGTGTACCCAACCCAATGTGTCGAGGATAGCACCGCTTCTGGGAGCAATTTCGTTCGCCTTTTGAGCGAAAGAGAGCGCTTCGCCAAGGTTATTGCTATCCTCAGCATAAAACCATGCCAACTGATTGTATATTACAGCGGCGCTGGGAGTAGGGTCTTGAGGCATCTGCGCGATAAGCTGTTGGTATTCTTTGATGGCATCCTCTCTATTTTTCGCGAGTTCATAAGTTAAAGCTAAGGAAGACCTTGCGGCAACGGATTGTGGATTCACATTGAGAACCTTTTTATACTGAGCGATCGCGTCGTCGTACATATTCTCCTGGCGATAGAGATTCCCCAAATTGATATATGCCGACGTAAAATCGGGTTCTAATTCCACAAGCTTTTTGAAGTTCAGGATGGCATTGTCAAAATCCTGCTTTCGAGAGTATGCTGTGGCGAGAATATTGTAAGCAATCAGATTATCTGGGTTCAACTGGAGTGCCTTTTGACATTCGCTTATCGCCTGGTCGTTCCAGTTTTGGAACAGGTACATGATAGCCAAGTTCGAATGCGCCATCGGCTCGCGTGGGTCAGTTCCACTGGTTTTGTAATGTTCAATCAGTTGCAATCGCGCTTTATGGAACTCGGGCACCTCCGTCATTAATTCCACCTGTTCTTTGGCTTTGTCGAACTCCTTCTGGGAGATATAGATGTTGGCCAGAATGGCATGTGCAATCGGGTTATTCTGCTCAAGTTTCAACGACTCTTCGCAACTCGCAACAGCTTTGGCATCATCTCCCTTCTTCTGATGAACAATTGCCAAATTAAGCAAGGCGCCTGCTTGCTTTGGGTCGAGTTTCATCGTAGTTTGGAGTTCTTCTAAGGCTTTGTCGAAATCGCCTTGCGCGCTATACGCCAAACCGAGATTGAAGTGACCGAGAGCGAATTTTTCATCGATTTCTACCACTTTGTTGAAATTCTCAACAGCCTGGCTAAAGTTGCCCTTTTGGGCGTGAGCGTGTCCCAGAATGTGATAACCTCGCGGGTCTTTAGGAATCAGTGAAATGATAAAATTTGCTTTTGTTATCGCATCGTCGTATCTACCTTCTTGAATATAAAGATTACCCAAGCTGAACAATGCTAGCGGATTATCAGATTTTATCCTCAAGGCCGCTTCAAACTGGGGTATCGCTTGGTCTCGTTTCCGCAATTTAGCGTAGGCCCTTCCTAAGCCCAGCCGTGCTGGAAGTGATTCGGAGTCGATTTCCAATGCTTTGCTGTATTCGTCGATAGTTTTATCGAACAACAGTCCAGCTTCATAGAGCCCCCCCAGCTCGTTACGGGTGATGATATTGTACGGGTCAATTTCTACTGCTTTTTCGAGTTCTACCAACGCTTCCTTCGGCTTTTTTTCAGCCAAATGAATCAAACCAAGCCGCAGATGAGCCTCCGCCGCCGAATTTGGAGCGATTTCTATCGCCTTTTTGAATTGTTCAGCGGCTTCCGTTTGCTTGCCTGTGGCGAGGTAATATTTGCCCAGATTGATAATGGTGGGCACATAATTCGGGTTAAGTTTGAGCGCTGCTTGAAATTCTGCAAGCCCCTCGTTGAATTTCTCGCGGCTCATATAAATTTTCCCCTTCAGGTCAAGCACTTCGGGCGTTTGATTTCCTTTCAATAGAGCATCACACTCATTCTCCGCCTGAACGAACTGCCCATCTCTAAAATATGCCTCTGCCAATCTAAACCGAACAAGCTGTGAGTTTGGGCTAAGTTCCAGAGTTTTGCGATACTCGGAGATAGCTTGAAAATTGTCCCCGTTGCCATAGTAAGCGAAACCAAGATTGTAATGTGCTTTCACAAACTCAGCATTTAATTGCTCGATATTCAGATTTTCGGTGCCTTCGACTTTTTCTTCATGAGCTCTCTTGATTTCTTCTAAGCGCTGGATGATTTTTTTATATGCGACAATCGCCTGGTCGAAGTTCCGTTTGGCGAGATATGCTGCACCTAAGATTTCATTCGGTGGTATAAGTCTGGGATTGCTCTGGACAATCTTAGTGCAGATGGCGATGGCTTCGTCGAATTCGCCCGTCCTGGTGTAGTGTTCAGCTATACCGAGATTGACTCGCAAAGAATTGGGTGCGAGCTTCAGCGCGGCTTGGAACTCTTCAGTGGCTTCATCATTTTTGCTCCGCGCAGAATAAAAGCCTGCCAAACGGAAGTGCGCGTCGACATTATCAGGCGCAGCCTGTACCGCGGCTTTGTATTGTTGTTCTGCGGCATCTAGTTCATTTTGCATTACATAGACGCCGCCCAGATTAAGATATGCTGACACTAGCTTTGGATGGAGCCTGATAGCTTCTTTAAATTCCGCTATGGCTTCTTCGTTCTTCTTCTGACTGACGTAAATTTGCCCTAACAACTCATGTGCTCCGGCGTTTTGTGGGTCAAGTTTGATAGCTTCCTGACATTTTTCGATGGCTTTGTCAACCTCGCCTTTATTCAGAAGGATGAGTGCCTTTTGTATATGAGCATCCATGTAGTCTGGTTTAAGTTCAATCGCTTTATCCAGGGAAGATTCTGCTTTGTCAAAGTTCCTCTCTGGCACATTAGCAATTGCAAACTCTTTGAGCACATAAGCGCGACCTAACTCGTAGTGCGCTTCGGCAAACTTGGGATTTTTTTTCAGTGCTTCTTGAAATTCCGCAATTGCTGAATTTATATTTGGGTTTCTTCTGTTGAGGTAGATAAGCCCTTTCTCTAAATGTTTTTCTGGTGACGAGCCACAAGCCGCCAAAGAAACAATAATTATTACTGATAAAATTGTCTTTACGATAGAATTCATGAATAACCTCCATTTGTTCTAACAATAAGCAATATTCATACCAAAGGAATAAATGGGCGCATTTTTCTTCGACACTAACATGGAATTTTGTTTTCGTCGCAATTCCGTTTTAGCGGCGAAAACGAATATTGCTGTCGAAGACGAATATTGCTGAAGGAACGGATTTATTGAACAAACACTATTGCTTTGTCAATCATGACTTGATGGGTTAACTGTAACCTTTTTATAGCCCGCTGATTCTTCGGATACAATGATTTCAACGCAGATTGCCGCCGATCGTTTACCATTTATTTTGAGAACGGGTTTAACATAAGGGGGAATCCTTTGGTAAGGGGGACGTAAACCATAGAGTTTATGCAGAGCGAAGCTCGCAACAAGGTCTGCGAGCTATTAGATTCTAATCCATCAATTGACGATTGCCAAAGCATTAGTCAAAGAACCAACTCTTTCCTGAGATTAGTATAATTGAAAATAATGTTTTTATCAATCTATTTTTCATGTTTTACAATATCACCCACATTTTGTTAAGAATTCATAACATCTGAAGAAGCTCAGATAGTAAAGTCGAATAGGTACTTTATTTAATCTCAAAGGTATTGTTAAGCAATCAAAACATAATGCCTATTGTTCTTAAGCAGAACAAGCCAAACCTCTATCTCAAATGAAAGCGCCTTTATGGTAGGCGAAGTGTCCTAAACCCACTTTCTATCTGTGAGGACGGGTTTACTGCGTAAACCACGTTCTATACTGACGCAGCCGGCGATTGTGCAGGGAAAACCTGGACATATTTTTATCTTGGTATGCGAATTGCTTCATAGATGAATGGTTTTATCATTATATCGAAAACCACTTCCGACAGGGGTTTTTGAAAGGAGAAAACGCATCTGTGATGCACCCAATAAATATTGAGGTAAACATGCATAACGTCGTCAATTATCTTTTTAAAAAGTTCCTCAACAATAATCACGCAATAAAGGATCTAAATCGAGAAAAGGACTCAACAGTTGTCTATTCTTCGATAGATGAAAGGTTCTATCAAGACCTGGAAATTGTTGCTCAAAAACATTACAATTATTTCCGTAGTGTGGAGAACAGTCCTCATTTCAAAATTTCGACAACATATCTAACTGCCAAAAGATGCCTTGATCTCTTTGCCGCTATCATTGGGTTAATCCTGTTTTTGCCCTTATTCCTCGTTGTTGCTATCTTGATTAAGCTAGATTCTAAAGGTCCGGTTTTCTTTAGCCAGGAACGGGTGGGGAAGAAAGGTCGAATCTTCCGAATACACAAATTCCGCACGATGGTGCAAGAAGCTGAACGAAAGACAGGACCTGTCTGGGCGAAGAAAGATGATCCAAGGCTAACACTTGTGGGCAGAGTCCTACGAAAATCGAAGATTGATGAGTTGCCTCAACTTTTTAACGTTATCAAGGGAGATATGAGCCTTGTCGGTCCACGCCCAGAAAGACCTTGTTTTGTGAAACGGTTCGCTGAAATCATGCCAGGGTACAATCGTAGGCATGACGTTATCCCAGGGATTACTGGTCTGGCACAACTGAGGAATGGGTATGATAGCACACCCAATCATCTTTACCGAAAGTTGAGGTACGATGTCACATACATAAAAAAAATGGGAATGGCTATTGATTTTCGCCTTCTCGCGGAGACGTTCCTCGCAGTATTGTTGGTAAAAGCTTAGTGAAACGTTTAATTTGATTTTTATTCGACACTTAAGGAAATAATATGCCCAAAATCGCAGAAGAAAACGTCTTGTTAGAGGGTACGGTAAAGTCATCGTCATATAGAAAATTGATAAAAAAACTTTACGTCAATACTTCCGTTGTTATCGGAGCAAAAATAGGGTTCATCGTGTTGCTGCTAGTCGTAATCTATTATCCGACGGCGGGCTGGATGTGGACACGATGGTTCTGGGCGGATTCCTACTATTCGCACGGGCCTCTCATCCCTTTGGTATCAGGGGTGTTAATCTGGCTCAAAAGACGGGAACTGGCAGAAGCTCAGATTAGCTATTCTAAGCCTGGGATTTTCATCTTAAGCGCAGGATTGTTTTTGCATCTCCTCAGCGCCCTGGTGTTCATACAGTCTATATCAGGATTTTCGCTGCCCATCGTGATGATCGGTTTAGTCCTATATCTGTTTGGTTGGGAAATTACCCGAATAGTTCTTTTTCCGTTGGGATTTCTTTTTTTTATCGCTCCCGCTCCGTTGCAGTTTATAGCAGCCACGACGCTCAAGATGAAGTTGTTTGCGGCGCACATCTCTGCTATTGCAGTACAATTGTTGGGAATCCCCATGGTCAGAGAGGGCAGCATTGTTCATCTATCTAATACTACTATTACTGTAGGCGACCCATGTAGCGGATTACGCTCATTAATCTCGCTCACCGCTTTAGGAGTGCTATACGCTTATCTTGCTCAAAGTTCCTATCCAAAGCGCGTCGCCCTCGTTTTGGCTTCAATACCCATCGCCATCATCGCTAATATCATCAGAGTGATTGGTGTGATTGTGGTGGCGAATTCGTATGGAAATCGGATAGTGACCGATGGATTGGTTCACGATGCTTTTGGATTTTCGGTGTTCGTTATCGCATTAGCAGGATTGATATTGACAGGGAGGATTTTAGGATGTCAAATATTAAAAAAAGATACATAGTTGCCGTTGCGTTGCTTATGGTAACGGCTATCGTAACTTTCGGCGCTTTTTCAAAGGACACCTACTCCGAGAAGTTATACACTGCAGACATTCCTTTGATAATCGGAAACTGGTACGGCAGGGAAATGACTATAAATGAAAGAACCTATGAACTCCTTGAGACGAGAGATACCATCATGAGGGAATACACTAACGATGTCGGAGGTAAAGTTGTTATCGCCGTGGTGTATTCAATAGAAAATCTAAGGGTTGTTCATGCCCCGGATATATGTCTCCCAGGCGGCGGTTCTACGATATGTGAGAAAACCACGGAAGTCGTTTCCTTTGGCAACGAACCTCACCAAAACGCAGTTTTTAATAACTACACAGTTGGAAACAGTAGCGAACAACAGGCTGTTTTCTTCCTCTACAAAGGCGGGAAGAAAGTAACTCCCAATCCCCTCGATATGCAACTTGATTTCTTCATCAACAAAGCTCTGCGCCGCCCCCACAGCGCCGCACTGATTCGGCTCTCTTCCTACGCGGTCAACGGTGACCTGGAAAGCGCTCAACGCAGGACGAAACAATTTGCTACGGCAGTGATGCCTGTTTTATTAAAGTGT
>JACKQG010005402.1_pt1 | contig 14095 bp, 13 predicted proteins | sample 8237621 | NCBI WGS metagenome assembly JACKQG01 (sample SAMN15677084, study PRJNA649215) | marine metagenome | biome: marine; feature: Black Sea; material: saline water; isolation source: suspended particulate matter (SPM) from the Black Sea western gyre | collected 2013-06-09/2013-06-10 | depth...
ACGGGCGAGCGGCTCCAGTCAATAACACGGACCACAATACCCACAAAAAAGGTGACCATGGCCGCATACGGGATAATAATCCCGAAAAGAATCCGCAGGTCCAGTAATCCGACGCCTATCAGGGGGATCAGTACAACTACAACGACCGCCACGGAAGAAAACAGAATGCTCAATACGAAATTCATAGGCTGTTACCTCATTTCAAATAACTGTCCCGGTATTGTCCTGTCTAAAGACCCGACGTCTGCTCCGGTATCTCACTGATGAGATTCGCTCTCTCCAACAATCTGCCAACCTGGCCTCTAACCTCTTTGACCCTGATATCGAAGAGTCTCTGTCGGCAACGCGAATATACATCAAAGGCCAGAAGAGCGACATCATCTATCCTGCTTTCCAGCTCATGCATTTCACCAAGATGCCCGTTTCCCAACTCTTCTCTTATGATCTGTTTCAACTGAAGGACAAAGCCAACGGCCTGGGAAGGTTTAAAATCCTGAACTGCCCTGATCCTTATGATATTATCCAGGGAGGATGAAATCTTTTCTATATCGTCGCCCTTAATGACTTCATCGTACAATGTTTCAATTTCTTCTTCGAGGGTAAGTCCTACGGGATTTGCGAACTGGCTCTTTTCTCTCTTGAAAAAGCTCTGCGTGTCTTTGGGATATGTCTTGATGATGACCCCGCGCCATTTCTTGATGATTTTAGATCTCTTGTCTGACAGGAGGTTGTCTATGTTCATATCAGGGCTCCAAATCCTTGGGCCTTAGAGGAAATTTTTCTTTTGAAGGAAACCTATAGAAAAATTGTATTTTTCTGTCAAGGAAAAAAGTGGGTAAAAGAGAAGGTATTTTTCTTTTTTTGCTTTATAACCGGAGACCTCGACCCTCTAACAATGCCCCGAAAGATGGGGAAAGAGAGTTGCTTTTTGAACCGGTTTCGCCTTGACAACATCGAGCATCCGGTATTAGTATCCCTTTTAAAATTGAAGTGCCCGCAGCAAGCTGCGGGGTTGGCGAGCGCTGTGTTTTTTCAATATCAAACCGCAATCCAATCGGGGGCTTAAGAAATGGCAGTTGATACCACGCTATATGTCCGTTCCCCAGGTGTTACTTCGGCATTCCTTGACTGGCTTCAGATGTTGACGGGCGTCGGCCTCATCCTCTTCATGTGGAGCCATATGGTACTTGTGGCCAGCGTCAACTTGGGGGCCGACGCCATGAATACCCTTGCCCGGTTTTTTGAAGACACGTACATGGCCCAGGTGGGGGGGCCGATCATCGGGATGACCTTTCTGATTCACTTCGTATTGGCCGCCCGGAAGGTGCCATTCAGAACCCAGCAGCAGTCCGCCATCTGGAAACACAGCCGGATGCTTCACCATACGGATACCTGGCTCTGGCTGATCCAGGTATTCACGGCCATGGTCGTTCTCATCATGGGGTCCATCCACATGTGGACCATACTCACCGACCTTCCCATCACAGCCGCCAAGAGCGCAGCCAGAATTCAAGGCGGATTCTGGTTGGTCTTTTATCTGATTCTCCTCCCCATGGTGGAACTCCACGTGGGGATTGGATTTTATCGGATTGGCGTGAAATGGGGCGTTATCAAACGAAACACGCGGAAGGGGTTCAAGAAGTTTGAAAACATCCTCACAGGGATATTCATACTGATCGGCCTTATCACGATTATCCGGTTTATGACACTCTCTATCTGATTCTGGGCATGGGGATACATGAACATCGTCAATCGTCAATCGTCAGTCTTGAAGGGGGAGTTATATCATTGGAAACAGAACTTACCGATCTGCTATGCATCGGCGCGGGATTAGCGGGTGAACGGGTTGCTATAGAGGCCGCAACCCACGGCTTCCAGGCCATCTGCCTGAGCATCGTGCCCCCCCGGCGCTCCCACTCGTCTGCTGCCCAGGGGGGCATGCAGGCCTCCTTAGGGAACTGCATCATGGGAGACGGCGACAACCCGGACGTACATTTTGAAGACACGGTCAAGGGTTCGGACTGGGGCTGCGACCAGGAAGTGGCAAGACTTTTCGTGGAAACTGCTCCCAGGGCTGTTCGCGAAATGGCCTTCTGGGGGATACCCTGGAATCGGGTGGTGCCAGGGAAGTCCACCTACTTTAAAGGCGGAAAGCAATTTGAAAAGGTGGAATCAGCAGCCAAGGAAGGATTGATCACGGCTCGAGACTTTGGGGGAACGGCAAAATGGCGGACCTGCTACACATCTGACGGAACCGGTCACACGCTCCTTTACACCATGGATAACAAAGTAGTTGAATTGGGGGTAAAGGTTCACGATCGAATGGAGGCCATCTCCCTCATCCACGACGGTGAAACCTGTGTGGGGGCAGTGGCAAGATGCCTGAAGACCGGGAAGCTGAAGGCCTATTTAGCCAAGGCCACCCTGATCGCCACTGGGGGCTATGGCAAAATCTACAGGGAAAGCACCAATGCGGTGATCAATGACGGGGGAGGCGCGATTATCGCCCTCGACACCGGGGTTGTTCCCTTGGGGAACCCCGAGGCGATCCAGTTTCATCCCACCGGGATCGTGCCCACCAATATCCTGGTTACCGAAGGGTGCCGGGGTGATGGCGGTACCCTTTTGGACGTCAACGAAAAACGGTTTATGCCCGAATATGAACCGACTAAGGCTGAACTGGCGTCCCGGGACGTGGTATCGCGCTGGATGACCCACCACATTCGGGAGGGGTATGGCGTAAAGAGCCCGTATGGAGATCATCTCTGGCTGGATATCCGGCACTTAGGGGCTCAACATATAAAGACCAAGCTCCGAGAGGTCGAAGAGATCTGCAATAATTTCTTAGGTGTTGACCCGGTTACCCAGCTAATCCCGGTCCGTCCTGCGCAGCACTACAGCATGGGGGGCGTCAGAACCAACAAAGATGGCGCTGCTTACGGGCTTAAGGGACTCTTCGCCGCCGGAGAAGCATCCTGCTGGGATATGCACGGGTTTAACCGTTTGGGCGGGAATTCTTTGGCAGAGACCATTGTCGCAGGCAAAATTGTAGGTGAAAAGATTGTCGAATTCCTGAAGGGCTATGACGTCAGCTATAACACCGCCCTCGTAAGGGATGCCATCGCCAGGGATCAGGGACGTATAGACCGGCTGCTCTCAGGCAAAAATGGGAATGAAAATGTCTACGAAGTCCGCAATGACATGCAGAACGAACTGATGGATCGGGTGAGTATCTTCAGAAATGGTAACGATCTCCAAAAGGCGGTAGAGAACCTGCAGGAGATCTATGAACGCGCCCGAAAGGTGGGGCTCCGTTCAAACGGAACCGGCGCCAACCCGGAACTAGGGATCGCACTCAAGATTGACGGGATGGTGCGTTTGGCCCTCTGTGTGGCCTATGCGGCCCTCCAGCGTATTGAGAGCCGTGGCTGCCACGCCCGTGAGGATTATGACGCCCGGAACGACAGGGACTGGCTCAACCGGACCCTTGCAACCTGGAAAGAGGGAGATACCCTTCCCACCCTCAACTACGAGCCTGTTTCCGAGGTGATAGAGATTCCGCCGGGGAGTCGCGGATATGGGGCATCCAAGATCATCCGTTAGGACGGGGAGGTGACAGGAGCATAAGATGGGTAGAAAACTCAAGTTTAATATATTCCGTTATAATCCGCTGGATTCCAACTCTGTCCCGCATACGGATACGTTCATTCTCGAAGAGACGGACAGCATGACCCTCTTTATTGCCCTGACCCAGATCAGGGAAGAGCACGATTCGTCACTTCAGTTTGACTTCTGCTGTCGCGCCGGGATTTGCGGGTCATGCGCAATGATTATCAATGGCAGACCCGGTCTCGCATGTAAAACCCTGACCAAAGAGCTCCCCACAGAAATTACCCTTATGCCACTCCCAGTCTTCAAATTGATAGGCGACCTCTCCGTAGACACAGGCACCTGGTTCAGGGCTATGAATGAAAAGGTCGGGTCATGGATCCACACCGACAAGACGCTTGACCCGGACCAACAGGAAGAGCGAATGGACAACTCCTTGGCTGAGGAGATCTATGAATTAGAGCGCTGCGTGGAGTGTGGCTGTTGCGTCGCATCATGCGGCACAGCCAACATGCGGGAGGACTTCATGGGGGCTGTAGCCTTGAATCGCATTGCCCGCTTCATATTGGACCCGCGGGATCAGCGGAAGGAGAGGGAATATTTCGAGGTCATCGGGACGGATGAGGGGATCTTCGGCTGCATGGGACTCCTGGCCTGCGAAGATGTATGCCCCAAGAACCTGCCGTTGCAAGATCAGTTGGGGATACTCCGCCGCAAGATGGGGTGGAGCGCCATAAAGCATCTGTTCCGGTTCGGCTAACAGCCGTTGATGACTATTGTTGACGCCGGTGGCTGGTCCCCCCTTTTTTCCAATTTTCCATAGCAAACCTCGAACACGCACGCAGCCTAATCCAGATTAAAACTCCTGGTCCTTCTCGCCCTGCGGGAGTCAGAAACAAATGGCTCTCCATTACTCCTTGAGCCATTCAAATTGCAGTAGACGAAATCCCCTCCGGGGATACCCAAAGCCGGGTCTTCTGGGCTCGGATCTTTATTAAACTCTTTTCCCGATAGCCGGCAACCTATGCAAACCAACGACAAAAAGGCGATTTTTGGCTGGGCCATGTACGACTGGGCCAATTCGGCCTTTGCCACCACGGTAATGGCTGGATTCTTCCCGATCTTCTTTAAACAGTTCTGGAGCGTCGGCGCAGACACCACACTGAGTACCGCCAGATTAGGGCTGGCAAATTCAATTGCAGGGATCGCCGTAGCCCTTTGCGCGCCCATATTGGGAGCCATTGCCGACAAGGGGACCTCGAAGAAGAAATTCCTCCTTTTTTTCGCGTTTATGGGCATCGTGATGACATTCGCCCTATACATGGTTTCCAAAGGTAACTGGCCCATGGCCGTCCTGTTGTATGTCTTCGCAACTGTTGGTTTTTCAGGAGGAAATATCTTCTATGATTCACTGATCACAGGTGTTGCCCCCGAGAAGAAGATGGACGTTGTTTCCGCCCTCGGGTTTTCTCTCGGATATCTGGGCGGGGGCATCCTTTTCGCCCTGAATGTATGGATGACGCTGAGCCCCGCGACCTTCGGGTTTAGAGGCCCGGGTGAAGCCGTGCAATTCTCCTTCCTCACAGTGGGGATCTGGTGGGCGGTCTTTTCAATTCCGCTCTTTCTGTTTGTGAGGGAACCTGTCGGCACGAAACCGGCAACCGGCATGAACATGGTGAAGGCTGGGTTCGGCCAGCTCAAAGAGACCTTTCAGGAAATCCGCCACCTCAAAACCATATTTCTGTTTCTCTTGGCTTACTGGCTTTATATCGACGGTGTGGATACCATCATCCGCATGGCGGTTGATTATGGCATTTCCATCGGCCTGAAATCCAATGACCTCATCGTCGCCCTGCTCATTACCCAGTTCGTTGGATTTCCGTCGGCCATTGGTTTCGGCTTTCTTGGGGGCAAAATCGGCGCCAAGCGGGCCATCTTTGCGGCCATCGCGGTTTATCTTTTTGTCACCATCTGGGCCCCCTTCATAGAGAGCAATACCGAATTTTACTTCTTGGCCATTATCGTGGGGCTTGTCCAGGGCGGTATCCAGGCCTTGAGTCGCTCATTCTATGCTAAAATAATTCCTATTGAGAAATCGGCCGAGTACTTCGGATTTTACAACATGATAGGAAAGTTCTCCGCGGTCATCGGGCCAGTCTTCATGGGCGGAGTCGGCCTTTTGATGAGGCAGGCGGGGTACAGCAGCAACATGGCGTCACGGATAAGTATCGTATCCGTTTCCCTTTTTTTTCTGGCAGGCGGCATCCTCCTCTTTTTCGTCAATCAGGAGAGAGGTAAACAGGAACTCAAATACCTGTCGAAAGGGAAAATGGGGTCAGCCCGTTGACATGGGACAGATTCCCCATGATCTCCCGAACATCTCTCCTAATTTTCCTGTCCTTTTCCAACTTTTCCGAAAATCTTGTGTTGACCTTAGAGACCGCAGAATAACTCAACCCTCCAAAAAGATAATCATTCTGGAGCCCAGGATGGCGCTGTCTGTTCCCCTTTCTCGGAGGTGACCTTCCTCTGGTTCTGTCCATTGGCATTCATTATATATATGTGATAACGGCCTTCCCTGCTCGAGCTAAACGCTATATACCTTCCATCCGGTGACCAGCAAGGATCTTCATTGTTTCCCGCATTGTCCGTGAGTTTTCTCAATCGGCCCCCGCTCGCGTCCATGGTGCAGATATTAAACTTCCCTCCTTCCATCGAGACAAAAGCTATCCGGTCAAGAGACGACCAGGAAGGAGAGGTATTATATGGACCTTCGTATGTCAACCTCTCTTCTCTTCCGCTTTTTATGTCCAGGACATAAATCTGAGGAGACCCTGATCTGTTGGACACAAACGCTATCTTATCCCCGTCCGGAGAAAAGGCAGGTGAAACATCGATCCCCCAGTGTTTAATAAGCTGTTGTAAGATTTTGCCTTCAAGATTGATGGTAAAAATATCGGGATTCCCCTCATGACTCATGGTCAACGCTATTTCCTTGCCATCAGGGGCCCAGGATGCCCCGATATTGAGTCCGGATCTCCCGGACAATCGCCTGACAGCCCCGGAGGCCATGTTTTTGAGATAAAGCATTGGCCCTCCGTGCTTATACGAATTGTACGCGATATCCTTCCCGTCCGGAGACCACCGGGGGAGCAGCGCAATCGTCTTGTCCCGGGTAATAGGCCTCACATTATATCCATCATAGTCGCACACGTAGATCTCCCTGTTTCCCGTAGCATTTCCCACAAAAGCGAGCCTGGTAAGAGAGATGCCGTTATGCCCTGTCAATTTCAGTATGATTTCATTTGAAAGCCGATGCATCAGGTGACGATACCGGCTGATGTCTCCTAAGGCCCTCTTCCCTAAAATCTGACGTCCCCAAAATACATCGAACAGCCTGATTTCCACCTCCAAACGACTCCCTATACAGGTATACCCTCCTTTCAAGAGAAGCTCTGCGCCGATAACGGACCAGTCCTTAAAATTGATGCTTCCTGAGGTCAGCGCCACTCCCTTCTCTTCAAAAAACGCTCCCTTGTCCATGGGGTTGAAATAGCCGCTCAGGTCAAGGTCATTGGATATGACGGCGGGCATTTCTGTCGACAATTCAGCGTGCCCCTTATCGCTTCCCAAATCCTTGAAGTCAGGGATGGCAATATTGAATTTCGGAATGGACGGGGCATTGACATCGATATATATCCGGCCCGAGGCAACCCCGGGGAAGAGAAAGAAGATCAGGAATAACATCCATACCCTTATAAATGAAAAATGTGCCGCCTTTATGCCCGTTAGACCCACCCATCTTGACGCCATAGCCTAAATGCCTCCGGTGACCTAAAAATCTTCTAATTCACTGAGATTAAATCTGATTTCAATCTCGTCATAACTCTTTCTGTAGCCTTCAGGAAAAGGGGGGAGAGGGTTCGACCGTTCAATCGCCTTGAGGACCGACCCGTCAAAAATGGAATTGGATGATTGTTTGCTGAACCACGATTTCAAAATAGTCCCATCTTCCCTTACCTTAACCAGTACGATGGCCTCAAGATCCCTCAGCTTCTTGGAGTCGATAACGGCTACGGGGTATGACCAATTGCTCTTGATCTGTTCCTCAACCGCCAACTGATACATCCGTATCGTGACCCCGTTCTCTGCACCGCCTCTAACAGATCCCTTTTCGGCTCCCTCTTCCTCCCGGGTCTGGATCTTGGAAATCGCCTGAGCAAGGTGGTCCTTTTTCTCCGCCTTGACTCTTTTTTCGATCTTTGACACGGCCTGGTCTATCAGCTTTGATGGGGTTATTTTGGGTTTATCGGTCTTTCTGACCTCCCGCCTCTCCTCCTTTTTCCGCTCTATAACCCTTTTTCCGATCACAACCGGCTTTTCTTCGGTCTTGGGTCTGCTTATTCGCTTGGCAGGGGCAGACGGCTGTGAGCTGGCTATCTCTTTGCTCTTTTTTGAATCAGATGCCTCCAGTGGTGTGGACCGGCTCTTTTTTGGCATCTCCACGAGATTGACTTCGTATATTGTGGCGCCACTGATTCTCCTGGTAGGGATAGAATCCGGCACAAAGAGGATAAGGGAGAAAATCACGAAATGAAAAAGGAGAGATAAAATGATCACCCTGGCCCATCTCTGCTCCATTATTTCATTGGATCTTGTTTTGACCTGTAGACGTTCCATCAATAACATCTCGGAGGCTGTCCGAAAATAGCCATCCTCGGACAGCCTCCTCGGATCAATTCAAAGGTTCGGTTACCATTCCCAGTTTGTCGATCCCTGCTTTTTTTACCCTTGCAACCACATCAATCACGAAGCCATAGGAGACATCTTTGTCTGCCTTCAACAACACCTCCTTGTCCCTCCGGTTTTCAAAGATCTTTCTGACCTTTGACTCCAGATCGTCTAATTTGATCTGATGGCTCTCTAAGAAAATCTCCTTGTTCTTGTTCACCGTCAACATAAGAGGTTCATCCTGGGTTTTAATATTCTTGGTGGTGGTCTTGGGCAGGTTTACCTCCACTCCCTGTATCATCATCGGTGCGGCAACCATGAAAATGATGAGAAGCACTAACATTACGTCCACAAGGGGGGTTACGTTGATATCTGACATCAACCGCTTGTTGTTTCCACCCGAAGTCATCGCCATCTTTGCACCTGTTCTCAAACAGACTCTTGTGATATCCTGGAAGACGAAGGTTTCCTGATGAACTGTCTTCCCACCATACTCAAAAAATCAGTTGTGAAAATATCCATCTCCGCCTGGAGAGATAAAACCCTCTGGCTGAAATAGTTGAACGCGACAACCGCGGGAATTGCGGCTGCCAGGCCGGCTGCAGTGGCAATAAGGGCTTCTGAGATACCAGGGGCAACTACAGCCAGATTGGCTGAACCTTTCATGCCGATCCCTCTGAAAGACTCCATAATTCCCCATACCGTGCCAAAAAGGCCGATAAAAGGGGTTGTGTTTCCGGTAGTGGCCAAAAAACTCAATGACCGCTCTAATCGCTTGTTTTGATCGATGGATGCCTTTTTCAGCGACCGCTCCAGATTGTCCATCAGGGCCTGCCGGGTCCGCGAAGGCTCATCCTTGACAGCATGGTCTCCATCCCCCGCACGTCCCTCCTGGCGACCGGATTGACTTTGTCCCTCGTCCGAATAGGTTGACTGAAGTTTTCTGAATCTACTGAATTCTGCATACCCCGCTCTGAAAAGACGGGCAACAGGGCTAAAGTCCAGCGCTTCGCTTTCCATATATACTTTTTTGAGGTCCCTGCTTTCCCAAAAAAGCTCCATGAAATTAGCGGTTTCACGTTTGGCCCGGCTTAACAACCTGTATTTCGTGAAAATAATAGCCCAGGAGATAACCGAAAACAGGAATAGAACCAGCAATACAAATTTTACCATGGGTCCGGCATGGACAACCATTTGGACGATATCCTGTGCAAAGGCACTTTCAAGCGAAACGCCCGCAGGCATCATACTGATAATAGGAATGTGTATCATAGAACTTCCTCATGGAAACAAAGGGTTCAGACAAAAACATCCGGCAAGAACTCACCCGGTCATCTGACACGGCTCAAAATTTAGCGGGACACCGGCGTGACCCCTCTCACGATGCCCGACCCCCGGAACAAGGTTAAAATTGCTTATCAAAAAATCCGCTATTCCTTTAATATCATTCAACAAAAAATGAGGTACGCCCAATTCAACATGCGTATCGCTAATCAGGGCGATTAAGCGGTCATCATTCCTGCACAGGGGTTCTTCATGGACACCGTGCCTGAAGACCTCCAGTTTTGGCTTGTCGCCCTGTTTATACCCTTCTGTGAGAATAATGTCCACGTTTCGAAAGAACTTCTTCAACTCGTCCGGGTCGTGATCGTGATCCACATCCATCACCATTCCTATTTGATGAGGGGATGAGAGGACGGTTGTAGACGCGCCTGCGTGTTTATGCCGCCAGCTGTCTTTGCCCGGTTTGTCCATTTCAAACCCGTGAACATCGTGTTTGATACTTCCAACTCTGTAGCCCCGGTCTGCAAGTTCGTGTATGAGTTTTTCCAAGAGGGTCGTCTTCCCCGCTCCGGAGAAACCTACAACCGAGACGATGGGTGGGTCTGTGACTCCCTTCACTCCTTTTCTCCTCCATTCTTTGGCCAGTTGCCGAATATGGTTTTGAAGCACCGGTTATCATCCTTCAGACACCTCTCCTTTAGGAGGCGGTACTTCTCCAAAAGCTCTTTTCCTTCTTTCGTGAGCCGGGTCCCCATTTTCCTGTCCGCATGAACGATATTCGCGTTCAGATATCCTTCGGTGACTTTGATCTTGCTCCAGACACCCTTGTACGACATCTTCATGATCTTAGCCGTCTGATTGATGGACCCGGTCTTTTGGATGGTTTCCAGGATCTCCTTCCTCCCTTCGCCCATGATAATACGATCATGTTCATCGACAATCCATTGCCTCGACCTGAGCCTGAGCCGTACCATGTTAATCCCCCCCCACCTCCATGAACAGTTCGCCGCTTTTTGAGGGATCATATCCGCCCAGGGAGATGATCCGTTCTCTGAAATGCCCCGATCCGATGGTATCTAAAACCGTTTGGATGTTTGACTGCCCTAACATATGGCTCGGGATGATCAGATCATACTGCTCCCTTACAATTGGAACGAAGTCCAGGTCCAGTGCCTTGGCTGCAGCATAAATCCCCATGCCGCAATCAGCTGCGCCGCTTAAGACATCCACGGCCACCGCCATATGCGTAAATTCCTCATGGTCATAACCCTTGATAACGTCAGAACGGATCCCCGATTGATTCAGCTTGTAATCAAAAAGGACGCGCGTTCCTGAACCCGCCTGGCGATTTATCAAGACAATATCGCCTCCGGCCAGATCTGCTATGCCCTTAATTCCCTTTGGATTGCCCTTGGCAATGATCAGACCCTGATCTCTCAGTGTCAGATGGAAAACAGCGACCTTCAGACCTTTTACATATCTCTTGATATATGAGATATTGTACTCACCGGTTTCCGTGTCTAACAGGTGTGACCCCGCCATATGGCATGCCCCTCTTCTCAGGGCCAACAGGCCCCCGAGGCTCCCCACATTCCCGGATGAAATCCGGATGTTCCGCCCCTCGCGCCGGACTTCGTCCCCCAGTATATCGATGGTAATGTCATGGCTGCCGATCACAACGACAGTATTCTGCAGCTCCTCTTCGGCAACAAGGAGTTCCGCCTCCGTCTCCTGGTTCTGGGTGATACCCTCTGAAAGGGAGGGAATACGGAGAACCCCTTCCGCCCTTGTCAGGGTCGTGATCGACCCCGCCGCCCTCGCTAACGGCGTTGCAACGTACCTTGGACCCACCCGCCCGATGTTGACCCGCAGGAACTCCTCTATCCCGATCCTGGAAGGGATGTCCCGGGTGGGCTGAACCTTGACGGTCCGGGTTTTTGGACGGAGATACCCCTGAAGGTTGTAGAGGAGCGGTCCTACAAACTGCTCAAAGGACAGGGTTGCGGAAACCGCATAACCGGGATTCCCCACAACAGGTTTCCCGTTTACCACGCCTAAGATCGTCGGCTTACCCGGCATCATGGCAACGCCATGGACCAGGACTTCTCCCATCTCGCTGACCATATGCACCGTATAGTCCTTGCTCCCTGCCGAGGACCCCGCATTGATGATGACCACATCTGCCTCGGACATAACCGCCCGGGACAACACTGCCCGGATGGCTTCCTCAACATCCGGCACAATATCATAGATCAGCGGGATGCCGCCACATTCCTTGACAAGGCCTGCAAGAATTAGAGAATTATATTCAATGATCTGGCCCTTTTTCAGGACTTCAGCCTCTTTTATCTCTGTGTGCCGGACAAGTTCCGAGCCGGTCGGGACAATGGCTACCTGCGGTTTCTTGTAGACGTTGACCGAAAAAACCCCTCCGCTGATAAGCGCCCCGACATCATAGGGGCGAATCCGGTGATTCTGAGGAAAGAGCAGTTGGGTCGCAACAATATCCTCTCCCACTTTGCGGACATGTTGCCACGGATAGGCGGGGGAGCGGACCTCCACCCTGTTTTCATCGATCTGGTGGACCTTTTCCACCATGATAACGGCGTCAAAAGGTTCCGGGAGGGGCTGACCCGTGTTGACCCAGACCGCATCCCGACCCAGTTCCAGCGTCCTGGGAAGACGTTCTGTCGTTCCATAGGTCTCTGCTGCCTTCACCGCAATACCGTCCATGGCGGAAGCGTGATAGGACGGGGCAGAGCGCCTTGCGAAGACCGGCGCTGCGGTAACGCGGCCCGAACCGTCCTCGGTTTTGACAGTCTCAACACCGGTCCTGAACCCGGGGCCAAACCGGGTAAAAAATATCTTCTTGGCCTCCTCAAGAGATTTCATCGAAAGATAGACCTGCCGCTTCACAGGGGGCCTCCATCAGCAAGATTAAAAAGCATTACATTCACCTTCTCTCCTTGATAACGCCCTTCGGTATTCATACCTATTCTGATCAGCCCATCTGCCTCCACTAAGGTTGAAATCAGCCCGGATTTTCCGAAAACAGGCCTGGCCACCAGACCACCTTTCTCTTCAGTCAGTCTGACACGGACATAGTCCTCCCTGCCGCTGGCAGATTCGATGTTTTGACTCAGCACGGCCTCCACCTCTGCACGAAAACGTCTTGAAAGGCCCGCATCCCCCGAAAGCCGGGAAATCAGTCGCGTCATAAAGACTTCTCCGACGACAAGGGCCGAAGCCACATGTCCGGGCAGGCCGATTAGCGGTTGAGTGCCCGATTGCCCGATGATAGTAGGTTTACCCGGGCTGATCGATATGCCGTGAACAAGAAGCTCGAAATGGGGCAGTATCTCGAAGATCTTCAGGGTGAGATCTCTTGTCCCCACAGAGCTGCCTCCGGATATCCAGAGCGAATCCGCCTGGGCAAGGGCCTTCTCGGCCATCCTTTTGAGGGTCTCAAAGTGGTCGGGAGACAACCCCATGCATAGGGGTTCCGCTCCCGCCCTCCTGCATAAGGCCCCCAGTGTATATCGGTTGATGTCCCTGACCTGCCCGGGCAGGCACGGCTTGTCAGCCGGCACGATTTCATCGCCGGTGGATATGATTGCAATCTTCGGTTTTCGAAAGACCGGGGCATCAGATACCCCGAGCCCTGCCATGACGCCCAAATCCTGGGGGCGCAACCGGTGCCCCTTATTCAGAAATGTGGTACCTTTTCTGAAGTCGTCTCCGGGCTGGATAATGTTCTCTAAAGGGGATATGGCCCGGCTCACCTCCAGCGTTGTCTCGTCCAGGAGGCTGCAGTACTCCTTCATCACCACGCCATCGGCGCCCTCAGGCAGCATCCCCCCTGTCGGGATCTTTACCGCCTCCCCTTCTTCCACAACCACCCTGTTAGACCCGCCCATGAGCACCTCGCCTTTTAAGTGAAACAGCGCAGGCAGGCCTTCATTGGCCCCAAAGGTGCTCCTGACCTTTACCGCGTAGCCGTCCATTGTAGACCTGAAAAACCCCGGCAGGTCCTCCGGTGCCTGCAAGTCCCGGCTCAGGACGCGCCCGGCAGCGTCTTCCAGAGGAATTGTCTCTTCGCCTACAGGATGAAACCGGTCAATGATGTCAAAGACCTCATCCGGCGTTTTCAGCTTGAAAAAGGACTCCATGATGTACTGCTGCCTCTTTCCCCGCTTTGCATTTGTGTTCACAAACCATCCGACAGGTCCTGGCCTTTAATTGTCGCAGAATATGTCATAGATGACATAACACTGCAACAAAAAAAATATGGCCATCTCTTTCTTAAGAAGGCCCGAATCATACTCGAGCGCATGTTGTAGACCTGCCCCACGTCTGAGTCAGCGTGGCCGTTGATAATCATGCCCCTGTCCTTCGGCCGCGGATCGATCAGCGTTAATACAAAATCTCAATACGTTATGGTTTTTTTAAGAATGGGTATTTAACAGGGCGA
>JACKQG010005403.1_pt1 | contig 14092 bp, 15 predicted proteins | sample 8237621 | NCBI WGS metagenome assembly JACKQG01 (sample SAMN15677084, study PRJNA649215) | marine metagenome | biome: marine; feature: Black Sea; material: saline water; isolation source: suspended particulate matter (SPM) from the Black Sea western gyre | collected 2013-06-09/2013-06-10 | depth...
ATGTTGACAATGACTACTTTATGTCTTATATTTACATTATGAAAACATTTAAATGGAATTCTGAAAAAAACGAAATTCTTGCTCTTACTAGGGGAATTACATTTGAGGAAATTGTTCAACGGATACAATCTGGAGCAAAAGTAATCGAAACTGATCATCCTAATAAAAAGAAATATCCGAATCAAAAAATAATGATTGTTGACGTAGAAGGTTATGCTTACTTAGTTCCTTATGTGATTGAAAAAGATGAATATTTTCTTAAAACGATTATCCCAAGCAGAAAAGCAACAAAGAAATACCTTGGAGGCAAAAATGGTTGAAAAACAAAAAAAGATAATTCTTGATGATTATGAAAATGAAATCCTCGAAGCATATGAAAACGGAAAGCTTATGCCCTCACATTCAAAAACAGACTTCCAAACTATTGCTAAAAATACAATGAAAAAAAATAAAAAAATTAATATAAGGATTTCAGAGAATGACCTTTCCGCATTGCAAAGAAGGGCAGCCCGTGAAGGGATTCCATATCAAACATTGATTGGGAGTGTATTACATAAATACGCAAGCGGATATATTAAAGAAACGGTTTAAAAAAACTCTTGTATAAAAAATGTTTCAATGGGATAATTTAGATTTCCCAAAATTCAGTTCAATGATTGTCGTGTTGTAAGTTGACATTCTAGGTCTGTTTCAGTTCTGAAACTCCGCCAGCCAGTCCATTGTTTTTTTTATTATTGTATTTTTAACGGAAAAATACAAAGCACTGTCTGGCTCAGTGGGTTTCTTTGGCAGGTTGTTCGTTGCCAAGTCTTTTTAATTCAGTGTGTTATGTGGGCTATTTTTCGCTAACCATTGTTTCGTACCGACTGCCTAGCCCTTTGCAATTTCTGATTTTTAGGCTGTTATTTTCATTCTGTGCGGTTTTTGAAATTTAGTAGGTAAGTGTCGGCAGCGGCACAAACAGTCGTTAGCGCGGTTAAGCCAATCAAAATAAAGGGGATAAACAAAATCAAAATCAGAACAAATAGTGGGTTAATTGAAGTATCGTGGTGAACTGAAACATTTTACCCAACTACCCAACCCAAGATTACAAAAACACAAAAAGTGAGTTTATGGATTAGCATCAAGCATCAAAATTATATTTGACAATTATGAGCAATTTGTTAAAATTTATTCTTGGAGGTGATTAGATGTATATCGAAATAGAACTTGAAGATGACGGCCGCTGGATAGCAGAGGTTAAAGATTTGCCTGGTGTGATGGGCTATGGTCAAAGTCGTGGAGAGGCAATTTCCAAAGTAGAAGCTTTGGCTCTTCGCGTAATAGCAGATCGGCTGGAACACGGAGAATCAATTCCAGAATTAGATGAACTCTTTGCGGTGCCAGCATGAGTCGGTGGCCTTCTACAAAAGCACGTCGTGTGCTCTCGGCACTATTGCGTATTGGTTGGAGCATCAAGCGCCACGATAGGACTTCACACAGAGTTCTTTCTAGGCCAGGATGGACAAATTATGTTTTTGCCTTTCATGATAAAGAAGAGATAGGGCCTCGTATGCTTGCTCGTATCGCCAAACATACAGGCTTGACACCAGACGATTTATAAATGATGCTAACCAGTTACTGCACCCGATCCCGAAAACGTTCAGAGCAGGTGAGCAATGTTAGATATGCATCGTAATTTCATCAATGGGATGAGTTATGAGAAAATTAAAATTATACTTAGAAACATCCGTTTGGAATTTTTACTTTGCGGACGATGCGCCAGAAAAGAAAGAAGTAACCTTGCAATTTTTTGAGAAAGTTGAAAATGGTGAATTTGATATTTATATTTCAGACATTGTTTTTCGGGAAATAGCAAGGGCACCTCAGGAGAAAGAAGCGCTGCTATTGAATCTGATAGAAAAATACAAACCGAAGGAATTAGAGGTAAATGAGGAAGTTTTAGAATTGGCTCAAAAATACATCAAAGAAGCTGCTTTGCCAGAGCGTGCAATTGATGTTTCACGCCATGTGGCAGTAGCAACCGTTTATGAAATAGATGCTCTTATTAGTTGGAATCTAAAACATTTAGCAAATTTGCGAAGAATGGAAAGAATCAATGGAGTTAATCTCAAAGAAGGTTATTCAAAAAGATTAGAAATTGTAACGCCGATGGAGGTGTCAAATGATTAACATCAAAGAAGATAAATCATTATTGGAGGTTCGCGAATGGAAAGAAGAATGTCGCAAAGATGATGAGAATTTATCTCCAAAAGAATATCTTGAAAAGCTAAGAAAAATTGCGGAAGATATGAAAGGTAAGTATAATATCCGTTTACAGAAAGTCAGTGCGTAGATTGCTTATTAAGGTTGTTAGTTGACGTTTTGGGTTTGGTGCTTTTCCGAGAGTCCGCCAGCCAGTCCCTTGCTCTTTTTACTATTTTATTTTTAAAGGAAAAGAGCAAAGAACTGTCTGGCTCAAAAGGTTTTTTTGGCAGGTGGTTCGTTGCCAGAGTTTTTTCGGTCAGTGTGTTTACAGTGGTATTTTGCGCTAACCCTAAAATCAAGGCGATAGAAGGGCTGATTGCTTTTACCATATTTTTGGCTGTCTAATATGTTCTGTTCGTTTTTAGTCATTTGGCTGTATGTCCCTTCTGTGCCTTATTTTGTCGATCGATTTAAAAACAAATAAATCATCAAATAAATCTTTACGTGGATTATGGAAAGGAATTGATATTACAGAAGAGGATATACAGGAAAGCAGAAAAGAAATGTGGGCTAATTTCCCGGGAGAAAATTTTTAATGTCTGATATGGTTACAGATACTCATGGCTTAATTTGGTACTTGGAGGATAGTCCCCGCCAAAGTTCCAAGGCGTCAAACGCTTTTGATCTTTGTAGTCGATGAGAAATAATTATTTATTGGGAATTAGAGATGGCCAAAGACTATGTTGAATTTCAAAAGGAATGTTATCGGATCAAAGGAACACGTGTTTTGCTAGATTCTGTGGTTTATGCTTTTCAACAAGGACTGTCCCCCGAAACAATCGCGGCAGAGTGCTTTCCTACATTATCTTTAGAACAAGTTTATGGGGCAATTGCCTTTTATTTGGCGAATCGCAAAAAAATTGATCCATACCTCAAAGAAGGCGAAGTCATATTTGAAGATTTAAGAAAGAAAAGCCGTGAAGCAGACCCTGCTTTTTACAATAAATTTATGCAAGCTCGCCGCCAAAGGGAAACAGTAAACGTATGAAAATACGATTTGAAGTTACGTTTCTAACCGCGATAAAGGTGTAATGAAAAACGGTAAAAATAAGTAACAGTTGGTAAAAATAGAGAAGAAAAAGGTATTATTAGTTTATGGATGAAGTTACCCGCAAAGAAGTAGCGCTATATATTGAAAATGCCGAAGAGTCCTTGAGCGTTGCTCAACTCAATTTGGATAATGATTTCTATTCAGCCGCGATCAATCGGGCTTATTATGCCATTTTCTATGCAGCAAATGCGATGTTAGCCACCAAAAAATTGGTGCGTAGTAAGCATAGTGGAGTTTTATCTGCATTTCGACAACACTTCATAAAAACTGGGCTATTGGCACCTGAATTGAGCGAGATTTATGGGCAAGTGATGGATGACAGGCATGAGGGTGATTATGAAATTATAACTGCAACATCCAAAGATGATGCTGAAATTGACGTCCAACAAGCGCGTCAATTTGTAGATGTTGTCAGAAATTGGCTTCGAAAGGAGTATTGGCTATGAGGAGAATAAACCTGGCAACTGCTGATAAACGGGTATTAGAAGAATTTGTTGTTTATTTACAAAAATCCATCACTGATCAGGTCGAATTGGTAGCCTTGTTCGGTTCAAAAGCGCGTGGGGATAGCCAAAAGGATTCTGATATTGATGTATTGGTGATTTTGTCGAAAGAAGATCGAAAACTTAGGCGGGAGATTCTCAAGCACGCAGCTCGCTTATCACTAAAATATGATGTGCTTCTTAGTCCGCGGGTAATAGGTGCTGAAAGGTGGGAGAAAATGCGTGGCTTTTCTTTGTACCAGAATGTTGAGCAAGAAGCTACTGGTTTAGAATTAGTAAGCGACGAATTAGCGTTAAAGCCTGTCAGGGATGGGTTGGCGTTGAGATAGAAGTCATTTTCAGTTTACCAAAATAACTCTTCAAAAAACTACATCACCTGCACAAACCAGGGAGATTTAATCTGTTGCGACGAATACCATTTTTTATTCTTGCTATTCTGATTTTAACAAGTTGTGCCAAAATCAAACTACAAAAACAGGGTCAGCTTATAAATAAATCATCAGACTGGGTAATGTACGGAAAGAATCCGGGGAGGACAAATGAATATCCCGGATCAATTACTCTTCCTTTAAAATTGAAATGGCACCTCAATGCTTCGGCATCAATCGGTAGAACAATACTTGCCAGGGATAGTGTGGTATTTTTTAGTACAATGGATGGCAGAATTTATGCCTACAATATCGAAACCAGGAAAAAGGTTGGCTACGTTAAAACGGAATACAATGCAACCAGCGTTGTTAAAGATTCGGCGCTGTTTATCGCGCGTCGCTACGGGGATGAAACATTAGTAAAGTATTGCTTAATGCGGGGCAAAAAAGAATGGGAGTTTAACGCCGGCGATATTACCACTGAACCGCTGATATTGGATGATGGCATCGTTGTAACCGCTCTCTATAAACACATCGATTATTACGATCTGGCTAACGGTGAATCTATTTGGCAATTTGAAACAAACAAGCAGATCAGATCATCACCTGCCAGTGACGGTGAGATCATTGTTTTTGGGTGTGATGATGGGATTGTTTACGCAATTCAAAAATCAAATGGCAAGCTTAAGTGGGAATATGAGACAGACGGCAGCGTGCAGGCGACAGCGGCTATAAAAAATGACGTAGTTTATATCGGGTCAAATGATTTTAAGTTCTATGCCATTAATTTACAAACGGGAAAGCTTGAATGGGAGTTTGAAACCAATGGTCAGATTTTTAACGCTGCTGCGGTGACTGATTCAGTTGTTGTATTTGGTTCCACAGACTCTTTTGTCTACTGTCTAAACCGTATTTCAGGAGAACAAATCTGGACTTTCGAAGCAAAAAGTGTTATCAGTACCAGTCCTTTAGTTTGTGAAGACAAGATATTTATTGGTTCTTTAGACCATCATTTATATGCACTGGATAAATCAACCGGTGGTGAATTATGGAAATTCAAGGCAAAAGGGCGCATTCGTTCAAATCCAATCATCTATGAGAATTATTTAATTTTAGCATCTGAAGACGATGAACTGTATGTGTTTGAATCTAACAAACAAGAGTAAATGTTAATGCGCTATCGTTTCTTACCAAAAAAATGAAACAACATAAACTGAGGAGGTAAGACATGAAAGAAAATGTAGGACTCTGGATTGATCATGTAAAAGCATTTATTGTAACACTAAATGCAGATGGGGATATTGATTCAAAAATAATTGAATCTGGTATCGAACCATCGACAAAATCAACAGGCGGCGGGAGAACAAAAACGCCTTATAGCAAAGGGGGTGTTTCAGTAGAAAAATCACAGTTAAGACAGCAACATCATCTTAAAGGCTATTATGAAGATATCATCAAGCAAATTGCTGGTGCAGATAACATTTATCTTTTTGGCCCCGGCACGGCAAAAAAGGAACTCAATCACGAAATTCAAAAGAATGCAGTAATCGCTGAAAAAATTATTGCGGTCGATGCGGCTGATAAAATGACAGAACCGCAGATGATCGCCAAGGTGAGAAATTATTATATGTTGAAAAAATGATTTTCATCGTTTTTGACAGGATTACAGGATTATACAGGATGCAACATGATAAGTAATTTATTGTTTGATTACCTAAATATTAAGATGAATAAAACTTATCCTGTCTATCCTGAAAATCCCGTTATCCTGTCAAATTAATTTTTTTGGATGGAAGTAAGAAATTAAACTTGAATAATTACGAAATTTATAGCCTATAAAAATCAATAATCTTTTGCTTCTGTCTCTACATCCGTTTTTATTGAATCCGGATTTGTTTTCAAAACAGTAGTATCTCTTTCCAATTTTTTAACTTTTAAATTCATTTCATTGATTACAGAATCCGGTTCAATTTCAACCGGTGCGCTCATTTTTACATCCTCTTGAGGAATTGAAAAATGCATTTGCCGGAAAACCCAATTGCCGGCTCTTTTTTCTAACACGGCAGAAAAAAATAGAGTATAATTTAAAAGACCTTCATTATTCTTTTCTTCAACACGATTGACAGATGTTACCCACCCATTTCTTAAATCCGAACTGATTTGGATTGTTTCATCACTTTTGAAAATATCTATCGACTCAACATCAGCCAATATTTCAGACCATTTTTTTTCGATCTCCTCACTGCCAAGGCATCTGTCCTCTGCGCCTGTGCCAAGCATTACTGTGCCTGGTCTCAAAAGATAAAAAGATAATATTCCCTCGAGGTCTTTTTTCTCAACAACTTGATAGAAGCTGTCCATTGTTTCCCGAACCTCCAACTCTGCATCTTTGAGTTCATCGATCCTGACACAATTCATTCCAAATGAGAAGATAAAAATTATTAACAATAATAAAGTTATACGTTTCATTATTATTCCTTTCGGTTTTTGTTTTTAATTATTTACTATTTTCTTATTCCCAGCGCAGCAAGCCGCATTTTAATAAAGATTCTGAACCGCTAATTTCGCCAATTACGCGAAATTAAATTAGCGCACAAAAAAATAATTAGCGAAATTCGCGTAATTGGAGGTTAAAAAAGATTCTAAATGTCAACCGGTTTTATGAATTTCTAATTTACGATAATTATCCAATTTGGTTTTTTCTTCGCCAGGTAGCTGCTGACACTGGGGACAAATATATTGCGCATTGGACCCCGTCTTTATTTTTTGCGATTCAGTTCCACAATCAGGGCAGACCGCATTTTCTTCGTATGCAAATGATAATTCTTTTAATGAGTAGCTGCCTAACTCTCCGAAAAAATCTTTTTCATAAGAACTGGAACCTAATTCAATGGATCGCTTCATTACCTTTTGGATGGCATCGAATAATTGTTGAAACTCTGCTGTTGATAGATTATTAATTTGCCGCAATGGGTGGAGTTTCGCCTGAAATAAAATTTCCTGAATATAAAAATTGCCAATGCCTTTAAAATTTTTCTGATTCAATAAAAATGGTTTGATTCTTCCTCTTTTTCTATCCAATTTCGATCTAAATTCATCAAAGCTGATTTGCAAAGGATCCTCCCCTAATTTGTCTGTCATCGGATTTGTTTCGTCTTTCTTAACAAAATGAAAATAACCAAACCACCAGAGTGTAACATAAAATCCGGTTTCATCAGTGAATTGAACATAAAATTTTACCTTTTCAGGGATATTTTCAGGATTCGTGAAATGAATCAATTCACCGCCCATTCCCAGGCTGATTAGTAAACGATCTTTGGATTTTAATGTTAGATTTATCCATTTTCCTAATGGTGAAACCTGTTCGATTTTCTGACCGGGCAAATGGCGGAGGTATTCTTTTTCAGGACGGTTCAAACATTTTGGTTGAAAAATACAGACTTTCTTTATTTCTTTAGCAACAATTGTTTCGTTCATTTGCTGGCTGAAGATAACTATTTCTGGTAATTCGGGCATTTGCTTTAATCCCTGTTTTTAGATTGCAAGCAGATTAAAAATATTTTTATTTATGAGTTCGCTCTAAAAACCACTAATTACACTAATCGCACGAATTTCAATTACACTAATTTCAACAAAATCAATTAGTGAAAATTCGTGAAATTAGTGGTTAAAAGTTTTTATTTTAAGTAGATTCATCTATTGTATCACCGAAATAGCTTTTTCAATTTCTGCTTCAGTATTATAAAATTGAATAGCAAACCTGATCCAGCCTTCTCTCAAAGAACATTGCACTTTATTCGTTTGCAGTCGTTGGTACAACTCTTCGCTTTCGATATTTGGATGTTTAAATGTAACGATTCCCGCTCGTCCTAAATCATCTTTTGGTGTGAGAATTTCAAAACCAATTTTTTCCAAATCTTTCATTACTTTTGCTGTTAAGGTCAAAACTCTTTGCTCAACATTTTCCGGACCGATTTTATTGAACATTTTCAGACATTCTGTCAAACCAATTAAGCCGATGTAATTTTCATTTAACGGTTGAAAGCGACGTGCATCTTCAAACAAAGGGCGAATCGGGTAGAAACTGGAAAAATCTTCGTACACCGCACTCGACCAGGAAATATGAAAAGGAACCAGGTCTTTCATAATTTCTTTCCGAACGTAAAAAATACCGGTGCCTAACGGACCTTGCAGCCATTTAATTCCACCTGCGGCAAAGAAATCAACCGGTGTTACGGTTAAATCAATTTTCACAGCGCCCAGCCCCTGAATCCCATCGACAATTAAATAGCACCCTTTCTCCTGGGTTATCTCCCAAAGCTTGCGTAAATCCACTCGATATCCTGACAGGAAATGGACTAAATCTATCACAACCGCCCTGGTCTTTTCATCTATTGCCCCGGCAATTTGTTCATAAAAATTATTTCCATTATTCAAGGGGATATAGCGTTTTCCCACATTCGGGAAACAATAATGAACCTGGTAAAGACTGGCAGGGAATGCGTCTTCCTGTACAACCATATTTTCCCCCGGCTGCCAATTAATTGAGAATAAAGCAAGTGCAATACCATCGCTGGTATTTTTGGTGAAAGAGATCTGGTTAGGATCTGCATTTAATAATTGTCCTGCATTGTCCCGGAATTCTGTATGAAAGCTCATTAAATCATCAAGCGGAGGCTCTCCTTTGGTTGCGCGGGATTCAATATAAGCAGTCATTGCAGCCACAGCTTGTTTGGGTAAATTGCCGGTAGCCGCGTGGTTAAAATAGATCAGCTCCTGATCATAAGCAAATAGTTCTCGATAATTTTGTTTCAATTTTTTCTCCTGAATATAATGACAAAATGATTGCGGACAAAATAAATATTTTATATTTTGCAGTGAAAAACGATTTGAACAATATTTCTTAAATTCAGACTTGCTACCGGACACTTTTAATAAAACGTCATTTTTGAATGTAATGTCATGCCCGAATGCCTGTATCGTTACATTACATTATATTATAAAGGAATACAGGCGATGCCTGTACAGTTACATTATTGTTTAAGGAAATATAGACTGTGCTTCTATCAGGCATCCATTTTGCGAAACTTTAGGAGATTCCCGCTAAAAACATGCGGGAATGACAGCTCATCCCTGAATATATAAAAAGTGTCCGGTAGCGAAAATTCAGATAGCAAAATACTAAACCAGCATTTATTTTAGTTTTAATCTTACAAAATTAATTGGTTTTTTGCAACTCATTTTTTAAAATTCTATCGTTTTATGTTGAATCTCTTACATTTATTTTGTATATTTAGCCTTGTCTTTTTTAAAGTAATACGATATTTTTTCAAATAAAAAGTCTATCCCAATAATTGATGAACACTTTTAATGTGGAGATTAGCAAATGAAAAAATCAACTTACCTCATACTGGTATTTTCTATTTTCCTGTATTCATTTCCAATAATTGCCGGTTCTAACAAAAGCAGCGGCGCTCCGGCTAAGTTTGATTTACGTGACATCAAAGGAAAGAATTATGTCACATCAGTAAAAAGTCAATCCGGCGGCACCTGCTGGACCTTTGGCGCCATGGCAGCTATTGAAGGAAATTTATTAAAAACAGGTGCTTGGGAGTCAGCCGGAGAAACAGGTGAACCCAATTTTGCGGAATATCACCTTGATTGGTGGAATGGTTTCAACCAGCACAATAATGACGACATTTCGCCTCTCACTGGTGATGGATTGGAAGTACATTTTGGCGGCGATTATCGTGTTACTTCAGCTTACCTCTCGCGGGGTGAAGGCGCTGTGCGGGATATTGACGGGCAGAGCTATACTTCGCCACCCGAAAGATTTATGGAAAGTTATCATTATTATTATGTCCGGGACATCGACTGGTACACAGTTGGTGATAGCCTTGAAAATATTGAATTGATTAAAAACAAAATCATGATCCACGGCGTGATGGGAACCTGTATGTGTTACGATGGTGGTTTTATAGAAAATTATGAGCATTACCAACCGCCAGGTAACAGTTTAGATCCAAACCATGCCATTGCTATTATTGGCTGGGATGATACAAAAGTCATTCAAACTTCGGAACCTGGCGCCTGGTTGTGTAAAAACAGTTGGGGCGATTCCTGGGGTAATGATGGTTATTTCTGGATTTCCTATTACGATAAACATTGCGGACGGCATCCGGAAATGGGTGCCATCTCATTTCAAAATGTGGAGCCGATGAAATATGATCGCGTTTACTTTCACGATTATCATGGCTGGCGGGCAACAAAAACTGAATGTGAAGAAGCGTTTAATGTTTTTATCGCAGAAGAAACAGAAATATTGAAATCAGTAAGTTTTTTTACCGCGGCTGATGATGTTGATTACACAGTATCAATTTTCGATAATTTTTCAAGTAGTCAGTTACAGAATGAACTGGTTTCTCAAAACGGCTCAATCGAATACACCGGCTTTCACACCATTGATCTGGAAACTCCGCTTGAGCTCACTGCTGGGGATGATTTTTACATCTACATTAGTCTTGCTACCGGGGGGCATCCATTTGACAGAACATCCGAAGTACCTGTATTGTTGGGCGCAACGATGACAGGTACAATTGTAACGTCTTCATCAAATCCTGGTGAAAGTTATTATCGCAGTGGCTCAGACTGGTTTGACCTTTACTATTTTCAGGATGGCGAGTGGGCAGCCGGATCAGCAAATTTTTGTATTAAAGGGTTGACTGTTAAACAATCATCATCCGGCATAAATCCATCCGGGCAAACTAAACCGGATGAATTCTGCCTGGCGCAAAACTATCCTAATCCGTTTAATCCGAGTACTACAATCAATTATTATTTACCAGAAGATGCAGATGTGTCGCTAAAAGTATTCAACCTGCTCGGAGAAGAAATTCGAACTTTGGTAAATGAATATAAAGCTTCAGGTCAAAAATCTATAAATTGGGATGGGCGAGATAATTCCGGGCAAATGGTTAGTTCTGGAATTTATATTTATAGGTTGCAGGTTGGTGAGTTGCAAATGAATCGCAAGATGAGTTTTGTCAGATAGTGTGTCTATTTATTTAATTGTCCTGAAAATTTCTCCTGGAAAATTGTTTCTTCTGACATGTTTTTACAATAAATTGATTCGCCGGACGAAGAAGCGCACGAATGTTAATTTCAAAAAATCAGCAATAAAGTAGTTAGTGCATGAACGAAAAGTACCAAAATTTAAAAAAGCGCCTGTCATTTATTTGCATAACAGAAGGAAATAAACTTGTATTTTTTCAAGGATCATGCTAACTATTAGCAGCAAGCTACTGGTACAGAATTTGCGTAACAAATATGTTTTATAATCGTAACATCCACCTCTCCTATACCTTCTTTCCATATTAAGCCTGAAATTAATTATGTACTTTGGAGATCTGATATGCGGACAAAACCTTTTGCCTTCACTTATTTATTAGTCATTTTTTTAAGTCTGAATTCATTATCCGCTCAACAAATCCAAATTAAAGGAAAAATTTCTGATATCAACACCCATCGGGCAATTCCTCATGTGAATATTTATGTAAAAGGCAGCTCCATCGGAACGATAAGTGATTTCTCAGGACGCTTTAATTTGGAAATTTCAAAGCCACATTCAGAAATGATCGTTATTCTTCAACATATTAACTATGACATAATAGAAATATCAATCAATAAAATAAAACCATCGGATCAGTTTTATTTACAGCCAAGAGTCATTCCTTTGCCTGAAATTGAAGTTGAAGCCAAAGGTGATAGACTGGAGATTGCCAAAGATTTGCCGCAAATGATCTCCGTGGTAAAAGCCAAAGAATTTGAAGTTCGCGGTTACGTGGATGCTGGGGATTTGCTGCGTACTGATCACAGTATCCAGGTGGATGAAGAGTTGAGTGGTAAAAAAACGATCTCCATGCGCGGTGGAAACCCGGATGATGTAATCGTGCTTTATAATGGCGTTAAAATGAATAGTGAGTTTAATAATGTGTTCGACTTCTCAATGATCGATCTTGAAGACATTGAACGTTTCGAGATCATCAAAGGAAGCAACACAGCATTATATGGTTCGGAAGCTTTTTCCGGTGTGATAAATATTGTTCCGAAAACCGAACAGGATTATACCGTTCGATTTCAACAGCGCATTGGAACGTATGATTCAGGAAATTGGGGATTGCACTTTTATCAGGAATTTGGTAAGCTGCACAGCTCGTACCGCTTTCGGCAGGGAGGTGCTAAAAGAAGATTCTCGGATGCAGCAGACGACTCTGAAATGTTAGAAAATAAAACATCACATCATACGGCTAATCTTGAATACAGGTTTTCAGAAAGCCCTGGTGGATTCGCCAAAAATACGCTTGGTGTTATGTACATCCGATCCGATTTGGATTATAACGATTACCGGGATGACGAGTCCGTGTCAAATTTTAACCAGGTTATTGGTCTGCGTTATGCTGGTGATATTTATAAAGTAAGGAATTTAAATCTTTCTCTTTCACAGCAATGGATGGAGGAAACACAAGCGCTGACCGGTTCAAACGGCTGGTTGGACAGGGGCTTGAAAGACTTGTCCATTAACTTGCATGCAGAAAAAACATTCAAATTACGAAAAATGGAGTTATTATTTGCTTACCAGTTTGAAAATGCCAAATTAAATTTTAGCGATGAAAGCAGTGATTTTTCTGTTCAGAGTTTTAATAGCGAATCAGCAATTCTGCAGCGTACACGGCACGGTGTGGCCTCAATCCTAAAATTTCACGCGCCAAGCGGTTCCGATGTTGTGAAAGATATCGATTTTGATGTCAGTTTTCGGCAAGATCGCGTGCAAGACAAAATTGCGGATTCAGGAGAAAAGAATTCTTCATCTACTATTGATATCGGGGCAGGTAACAACTGGACTGAATCAATGATAAAATTTGCCACTAAATTTTCATCCTATTATCAGAATTTTGCTTTTGATGTATTTATGAATATCGGATCAAATGTCAAATTCCCAACCCTGTCCCAATTGATCAGCTCGCAGCTAATGTTTGACTCATACTCAGTCCAAACAAATCTTGACCCGGAAAAAAATAAAAGCGTTGAAATTGGATTAGTTCTGAAACGCGATTTAAGATTTCATCCTACAATTTACGGTTGGCAAATTTCGGGTAACTATATCAATAATCACTACGATAACAAATTCAGACCATATTTTGTAATCGGTTTACCCATAACATTTTACGACACGGTTATCGATGCAAAAATTTCCGGGTTTGAGACCAAGTCCAGTGTCTTTCTTTTGAAAAAGAAAATTACTGTTGAATTCGGACTTTCTTATTATGATATTTCTGAGAAGGCAGCTTTTCCCTTCAAATATGACATGAAACAAATATTCAATCTTATGATTGACCATGCCGGCTATTCCTTTCTTTTTCATTGGTTCAAAGAAGGTGAACAATTTGCATGGATGCGTCAATTAAGCGGGGAGTTCTCTGAAATAACATTACCGGAATATGCGAATATTGATATTCATCTCAGTAAAACATTTCGGCTCTGGAAATTAAAACTTTTTGGCAATTTCAGTATTCGGAATTTATTGGATGACGATTATGAACTTGAGGGATTAGCCTTGAGAGATCGGCGGTATTATGTGACGGTCGGTATGCAGTATTAATGTGGTAAACAGGTAATTGGGTGATTAGGTGATTGGGTAATAAGGTAACATGGTAATTGGGTAATATGGTAATTAGTCTCTGTCCGCCAGGCGGATGATTTTTTCTTGCACATTGTACAAGAAATGAACTTTTTAGATACTAATTAGTGTCTGTCCGAGCAATTAGTAATCATTTGAATTATAATAGGTTACTGGTGTTATAAATTGTACGTATTTAACTCATCCCCCCGGCCCTACCCTTCGGGCATTTTCAACCTTCTCTTAA
>JACKQG010005404.1_pt1 | contig 14092 bp, 11 predicted proteins | sample 8237621 | NCBI WGS metagenome assembly JACKQG01 (sample SAMN15677084, study PRJNA649215) | marine metagenome | biome: marine; feature: Black Sea; material: saline water; isolation source: suspended particulate matter (SPM) from the Black Sea western gyre | collected 2013-06-09/2013-06-10 | depth...
CAAAGACGACACGCGCTCTCCAGGCGCGCCTGATAGGCCACTCCAGCACCTCTCCGTATTTGCGTGGCGGAGAGGGTGGGATTCGAACCCACGAGGCTTATCGCCCACCGCTTTTCGAGAGCGGCTCCTTAAACCACTCGGACACCTCTCCATACCTGTAACATTATACAATTACTTTCTTTGAAGGCAAAGTTGGATTACACAAAAGTATCTACAGGCATTGCTCCTGCATCCAGGGCAGAGAACTTACATAGTCGGACATTTTACAAGAAAAAGTGTTTTATGGTATTATTTCGCTTTGGCATTTGCCGATTGAGCATTATCTACAGAGGAATGATGATACCAGAATTTGAGGCATTGAGATGATAGACGCTTTGTGGATAGTTCTTCTGGGAATGGCAATCGTCTTCGCCGTGCTGGGGCTACTGCTTGGCGCCATGACCTTACTCAACAAATTGATCAGGCCTAGAGAGAAGGATTAGACATTGGACATAGCCGCTGGGGAATTTCTTGGATTCCTCAACCTTAACTGGCAGCTAGCCACAATGCTGGTTGTCGGCGGGCTTTTTATCTATTTGGGAATCGCCAAGGATGTTGAGCCGGTTCTACTAATACCAATCGGTACCGGGATTCTGCTGGCTAACATACCACTCAGCGGCTTAGTTGACGAAGGTGGTGTCTTCGCTCTTCTGAGGCAGGTTGGAATTGAAACCGAGCTTTTCCCTCTACTTATCTTCATTGGCATAGGAGCCATGATAGATTTCGGTCCCTTCCTGGAGAGACCCTATACTATCCTTCTCGGCGCTGCAGCTCAGTTCGGTATCTTCGGCACCTTTTTCCTAGTCTACTTGCTCGGCGATGGCTGGCTTCATATCATGGACTTCAGCCTGATAGATGCTGCTTCGATCGGCATAATCGGTTCGGCTGATGGTCCTACTTCAATTTATGTGTCCACCGTACTGGGATCCAAATATGCTGCAGCCATCGTGGTCGCGGCTTATTCCTACATGGCACTCGTGCCCATCATTCAGCCGCCGATAATGAGATTGCTGACTACCAAAGAGGAAAGAAATGTGAAAATGCCCACCGACGCAAAGGCAGTTTCACAAAGGACTAAGATTATCTTCCCTATAGTTACCGTGTTGATAGTGGGCTTGATAGCTCCAAAAGCTACACCGCTTATCGGTTTTCTTATGTTCGGCAACTTACTTCGCGAGTGCGGGGTGGTTGAAAGGCTATCGCTGGCAGCTCAGAACGAATTGGCTAACATCGTGACTATACTGTTAGGCATCACCGTGGGAGGAATGATGATAGCTTCCGAGTTCCTCAAGCTGGAGACGATAATTATCTTCGTTATGGGTTTAGTTGCCTTCGCCCTGGATACGGCTGCGGGTGTTATCCTTGGCAAGATAATGTACCTTCTATCCGGCCGGAAGATTAATCCTTTAATCGGCGCTGCGGGTATATCAGCCTTTCCCATGTCAGCCAGAGTAGTTCAGAGAGAGGGGTTGAAAGCTAATCCCCAGAACCATCTACTGATGCATGCCGCCGGCGCTAATACGGCCGGACAGATCGCCTCAGTAGTAGCCGGTGGAGCTATGCTGATGCTGATTCCCTTATTCAGCTAGTCCCCAGAAATGCAAACCAACGTGAGAGCGAACGAAAACTGGCATAATTTAGAGGTATCAGAGGTCTTAACCTCTTTGGGCTCAAAGCCCGATGGTTTGAGTCAGGAAGAAGCTCAACACCGTCTGGCTGAGTTTGGTCACAATGAGCTGGCTGCAGGTGAGAAGATCTCACCCTGGAAGATTTTCCTCGAGCAATTCAAAAATTTCATTATTATCATCCTCCTTGTTGCAGTAGTTCTGTCAGCTGTCGTAGGTGAGGTGGCTGATGCCATTGTCATCTTTGTCATTATCCTTTTCGCTGCTGGCCTTGGCTTTATCCAGGAATACCGGGCTGAACGGGCTATGGAAGCCCTGAAGAGAATGGCAGCACCTGTAGCATCAGTCCTAAGAGATGGGAAGGAAACAGAAATCCCTGCAAACGAGCTGGTACCCGGGGACATAATCTTTTTGAGGACTGGTGACCGAATACCAGCAGACGCACGTCTCCTTGAAGCGGTCAATCTAAAGGCAGACGAAGCTTCCCTAACCGGCGAATCGCTTCCCGTGGAAAAGACAAATAAGGTATTGCCGGCAGAAATCAGCATTGGTGACAGGAAGAACATAGCCTTTATGGGAACGGCGGCTGTTTACGGTAGGGGTACAGCAGTAGTTACTGCCACCGGCATGGCGACGGAATTCGGCAAGATCGCTACCATGCTGCGGGAGGTCAAAAAGGAACAAACACCCCTCCAGATTAACCTCGACAAGTTGGGAAGGTTGATTGCCATCGGTGCCCTAGCCTTATGTTTTATTCTAGCCGTACTTGGAGTTTTGAGGGGGCACGAGATCTTGGAGATGCTCATCTGGGGGGTAAGCCTGGCTGTAGCTGCTGTCCCTGAAGCCTTGCCGGCTGTGGTCACTATCTCGCTGGCTCTAGGCGTACAAAAAATGGTGCGACGTAACGCGCTAATAAGGAGGCTTCCGGCAGTGGAGACCCTCGGTTGCACCACCTTTATTTGCTCAGATAAAACCGGAACGCTTACTCAGGACCAGATGACAATACGACGCCTTTACGTGGATGGCAAGCTGATTGACGTCACTGGAGTCGGTTATGAGCCTAAAGGTGAATTTCAGTTCGACAGAAAATCTTTGAATCCTGAGGAGAACTCTGCCTTACAAAAGATGCTCCAGATAGGCAGCCTGTGCAATGACACGTCTCTCACCTCTGCCAATGATGTTTGGGAAATCAAGGGTGACCCTACCGAGGGCGCTTTGGTAGTAACAGCGGCTAAGGCCGGTTTATGGCAGAAAGAACTTCAAAGCCAATCTCCCCGCATTCACGAAATTCCTTTCTCCTCCGAGACGAAGAGGATGACCACTGTCCATCAAACGTCCCAAGGTAAGATTGCCTACTCCAAAGGGGCGCCTGAGGTAATCTTAAGTTCCTGTAGACACATTTACCGGGATGGACAAGAAACAAAATTAAGCGATGATGATAAAAACAATATCCTATCCGTGTCCCTTGAAATGGCTGGTGATGCCCTCCGTGTTTTGGGTGCAGCATACAAACGACTTCCTGATACAGCTACTACAACCGAGGGTACAGAACAAGATATGGTTTTTGTTGGTCTTGCTGGTATGATTGACCCACCTCGTGAAGAAGTTAAAGAAGCGGTAAAGCTCTGTGACCAAGCTGGCATTAGGTCAGTAATGATAACCGGTGACCACAAGCTAACTGCGGTTGCCATCGCCAAGGGACTAGGTATACTTAGAGAAGGTACTGCCCTCACAGGGGCTGAAATCGACAACCTGAGCGGCGAGGAATTTGAAGCCCTGGCTGAGAAAATAGACGTCTATGCACGGGTTTCTCCTGCCCATAAGCTCCGCGTGGTAGAAGCTTTAACTAAAAAAGGGCATGTGGTAGCTATGACAGGGGATGGGGTGAACGACGCCCCGGCACTCAAAAAGGCAGACATCGGTGTGGCTATGGGTATAACTGGTACTGATGTCAGCAAAGAAGCAGCCGATATGGTGCTTACTGATGATAACTTTGCCTCCATCGTATCTGCCGTAGAGGAGGGGAGGGGCATCTTCGGAAACATCAAAAAGTACTTAGTCTATCTCCTCTCCTGTAATCTAGGTGAGATATTGCTCATGGCAGCAGTCATCCTTTTCGGTCCTCTCATGGGATTACCAGTTGGGACTATACCACTGATCGCTATCCAAATTCTGTATGTCAATTTGGCCACCGACGGTTTGCCAGCTATAGCTTTGTCTGTCGATCCGCCTGACCTTGATGTCATGAAACAAAAGCCACGCCCTCGTAGCCAGACAATTTTTACAGCACCTGTGCTCAGGTATCTGACTGGTGCTGGAATCTGGACAGCATTGGTAACTTTAGGAGTATTCCTGTGGGCCATAAATTCAGGGAAACCTTTCCTAGAAGCTCAAAGTATGTGCTTTGTTACTTTGATACTGATCGAGTTCTTCAATGCCTTCAACTGCCGCTCCTTAGAATACTCCCTGTTTAAGATTGGGCCATTTACCAACAAATGGTTACTGCTAGCAATAGGTTGGGAATGCATACTGTTATGCTTGATTGTCTACCTGCCTGTTCTACAAGGCCCATTCAATACCTTTGCCTTAACTCTGACAGATTGGGTGATAGCCATACTTTCAGCCTCAACCATTTTCATTGCCGCCGAAATCTACAAGCTTATCATCTCCCGGATGAGACCCAAAAGTCTGGTTCCAGAACCCGCTAGGTGACACTCATTGAAAGAAAATAGCTGCCAGGACAAGAGGCAAAATTGTCAGCGTTGTTGATAAAAAAGGTAAACTTAAAGGCTTGCTTACCCCAAGGGGCATTTTGGAGGCACTCGAAGTACGTGAGTTTGGTGGCATCAGAAGCCGCTTTTTTGCCGGCCCTGAGGTATTACACCTGCTCACCTCGAAATATGCCCGGGACATAATGGGCGCACCTGTAAGCGTTCATGTCAATGACAAGGTGGAAGAGGTTATAAACACTATGCTAGACCATGGTTTCTATGAATTACCTGTGGGTGACAAAGACATGAAGGTTATAGGGGAAATACGTTATTTCGACATAACTCTCAATGCTGCAAAGAATCAGAAAACCTGACGGAAATCAGGACAGAGCCTGGCATTCTGATAATGCCACGAGCTGCGTGTTGCGCGATATAAAGCTCTCCCATCTGTCTTGGGGCTGCTGTACATCATCTATAACGTCTTCTTCCTAACAGCTTCCTTATCAGTTTCTCTATCTCGACAACGGCAAATCCTGGGAGTAAGGCTAAAGTCACTAAAGGCCACCATTCAACGGGAAAGGCAGCGGTTCTGAATACGGCCTGAAGAGGGGGCAAATAGACTATCATAAGGTTGGTAACTATAGCGATAGTGACACCTGCAAGAAGCCATCTATTGGAAAAGGGGTTGAGGGTAAAAAAAGAATCAAACACCGACCTGGCAGTAAATACGTAGCCAACATGCACAAGAAAAACGCTCATAAAGGCTGCCGTCTGTGCCTGGGTTAGTGCCAGATTGTCTACTGAGTCAGAGATAGCCATGTGTCCATAAATCCAATACACGATAAAGGCCATAGTTGTCATGACTAAAGATACCAAGCCAACTCTCAAAAAGAAGAGGCGGTTAGCTATTTTCTCCTTGGGATCGCGGGGAGGAGCATCGAGGAGTCTCTTTTCCTTAGGCTCCATCATCAGCGGTATGGTAAGGAATGCCGAGTCAAACAAATTTATCCATAATATCTGAACCGGTTCCAGAGGAAGTCGCAGGGCAAAGAGAGCTATAAAGGGAGCTAATAGTATTGCTCCCGTCACCAGCAACGCCTGCCCCCCATTGGTAGGCAAGGTGTACAGGATAGCCTTCTCCAGATTTTTCCAGGCGTGTCTACCTTCCTCCACAGCAGCGACTATGCTGGCGAAGTTATCATCCGTAAGAACCATGCCGGCGGCCTCCTTGCTCACCTCTGTTCCCGTTATCCCCATGGCCACGCCGATATTAGCAGCCTTCAGTGCTGGAGCATCATTTACCCCGTCGCCGGTCATTGCGACGATCTCCCCACGTTTCTGCAGCTGCAAAGCTATTCTTAGTTTGTGCTCAGGAGATACACGGGCATAAACTGAAATTTTGGCCACAGCTTCATATAGTTCTTCATCACCTATTCTTGATAGTTCCTCTCCTATCAATGCTCCATCGTCATCTTTGCCTGTTATCCCTAGTTGCTGGGCAATAGCCTTGGCTGTAAGTACATGGTCACCGGTTATCATTACTGTCCTTATCCCGGCGGTTTTGCACTTTTTGATAGCTTCAATTGCTTCTTGTCGAGGTGGGTCAATCATCCCTTGTAAGCCGAGAAAGGTCATCCCGTATAAATCAGTTGGCTCCAGAGACGTCTTTTCCTCGGGAACAATTTTATAAGCCATGGCCAGTACCCTCAAGGCTGCCCTGGCCATCTCACTTGCCTTTGCCAATATGTGTTCCGGATTTACGGGCTCAATTCTCTCTTCCACAAGTTGGGTCTGGCACATGTTTAAAATTCCCTCTGGCGAGCCCTTAACATAGATAATGTTCTCCCCTTTTTCTAAGTATAAGAGAGCTATTTCTGCCCTGTGCAGTGTGGCCATATACATGTTTTCTGACGAGAAGGGTATCTCGTCTATTCGGTGTAATTTTTCCCTAATTCTGGCTTTGGCTGCAGAGACTATCAACGCTCCTTCGGTGGGGCCTCCAACGATGCCGTATCTGTCGTTTTCATATACCAGGTTGGCATTGTTACATTGAAATCCCGCCCTCAAGGTTTCAATAAGTCCAGGGTGTTCGTCTTCTGGATTAATGTTCTGTCCGTTGAAAATAAAATCTCCCTCAGGTTCATAGCCAACCCCACTTACCTGGTAGTCTTGACCACCGGCGTGTATCCTCACAACAGTCATTTCGTTTTTGGTGAGGGTACCGGTCTTATCTGAACATATAACTGTGGTGCAGCCTAGTGTTTCTGCAGCAGGCAATCTCTTTATGAGCGCATTTCTCGCTGCCATAGCTGTTGCCGCTAAAGCTAGGATGCCGGTCACTATCATAGGCAGCATTTCAGGTATTGCTGCGACAATAAGGGAGACTGAGGCCAGAAACATGTAGAGGAGGTCATGGCCGAAGAGCCATCCAAGCAAGAAGTTCACGCCGCCAAGAACTAGGATAGCTATGATCAAGATTCTGGTGAAATCGGCTATCTTTTTTTGCAGCGGCGTGAGGGGTTTTTTGGTTTCCTTCATTAGTTTGGCGATCTTGCCAAACTCAGTTTGTTCTCCAGTGGCCACTACTATCCCCTTTGCTGAGCCGCGGGTAATGAAGGTGCCACTGAAGGCAATACAATGCTGGTCACCAGGAGATAGGTCTAGTGTCGGTATAGGGTCAACCGTCTTGATGGCTGGCTCTGATTCTCCGGTTAGAGACGCTTCATCAGCATGAGTCTCTTTGGCAAAGAAGAGCCGCAAATCAGCCGGTATCCGGTCACCACCGCTGAGCAGAACTACATCACCGGGGACGAGTTCCCGTGTGGGTATATTCTTCTCCATCCCGTCTCGTAACACCATGCACTGCGGCACTATCATTTTTCGCAGTGCATCCAGTGCCGTCTCCGCTCTTCCTTCCTGAAAGTAGCCGATTATCACATTGAGAATGACAACTCCCATAATAACTACAGTATCCATCCATAAATCTGCCTTATCCATTGACACGGCTAAGAAGGAGGTGACCGCAGCAGCGACCAGAAGGATATATACCAACGGGCTGCGAAACTGCTCCAGAAAGCGGACAAGTGAGCTTCTTCTTTTGAATTCCAGCTCATTGTAGCCGTACTTATCCAGTCTGGTTTTGGCTTCAACAGAAGTGAGGCCACTACTTTTTGCATTCAGCAGCTCAAAGACCGCTTCCACTGGTAGCTGATACCATTTCTGGTTATTCACCATCCAAGACATCTCCTGTGCATTCCTGTTAAAGACCATCTTAACAGGCTACTATAGCTGTAAGCTTTACTTGTAATGAGGCTGATTATGGCGGCTGACCTAGATATCAATTTTCTAAGTTGAATATTGTAGCATAAATTGCCATTTGTTGGCTGACTATGTACTTATCCTAGAATCCGCGACTAATCAATAGCAGGGTTGCCAAACGGACAGATATGATTTAAAATAGTATGATTTAAAATAGCCAAAGCCCCTGTAGCTCAGGGGATAGAGCGCCGGCCTCCGGAGCCGGGTGCGAGGGTTCAAGTCCCTCCAGGGGCGCTTCGAGGAATTATAACAAGTTGAAACAAAAAGACGAGACAATCGAGATCCGCTGGCATGGGAGAGGTGGACAAGGAGCAGTAACATCGGCTGAATTGCTGGCAACGGCAGCTATTGAGGAAGGGAAATTCGCTCAGGCGTTCCCCAGCTTTGGTCCGGAAAGAAGGGGGGCGCCAGTTCTTGTCTTCAACCGCGTGAGCAATGTTAACCCTATTCGGGCTAGAGTCGCGGTAACAAATCCTGATATTGTGGTAATCCTGGATCCGGGCCTACTTTATATTACCGACGTCACCTCAGGACTTAAGGAAGATGGCACGCTGGTGATAAATACACCAAAGACAATGGTTGACATAAAGTCAGAATTAAGCGGCCCCTGGAATTTGGCAGTAGTAAATGCAACCTCAATTGCCCGTGAGACGATTGGTGTCCCAATTGTCAATACAACCATGCTTGGGGCACTGATAAAGGCTACAGGGATAATCGAGATGGAATCTCTGGCAGAGCCTCTAAAGGAGCGTTTTGGTGCCAGGGCTAAGGGTAATATCGATGCTTGTCACAAAGCCTATGAAGAAACTGAAATAGCGGAGCCTAGCGGTGTTGTTCAGAAACCACGCGAGGCACTTCAAGCAGAAGTATTGCCCTCATGGCGAGAATTACTGCCTGGCTGTGTTGTTATTGAAGCGGGAAGCGCTAAGCGATATAACACCGGGGACTGGAAATCAGAGCGTCCAGTATGGAACCATGAGAAATGCATCAAATGTGGGATTTGTTATCTCTTCTGTCCCGAGGGCTGCATTGGACAGAATGAAGAAGGCTACTTCGAAGCCAACTTGTATTACTGCAAGGGATGTGGCATTTGCGCCCGTGAGTGCTGGACAGATGCTATAAAGATGGTTGAGGAAGAATAGAGATGGCAGAAAAACGAATAGGCATAGAGGGCTCCTTTGCTATAGCTGAGGCTGCCAAACTGGCTCGTGTCGATGCTGTGGCTGCCTATCCCATTACACCTCAGACTCACATTGTCGAACGACTGGCTGAGCTTGTAGCTAACGGCGAGTTAGACGCTGAATATATACCAGTGGAATCAGAACATTCAGCCATGAGCGCCTGTCTGGGGACTTCGGCTGTAGGTGCCAGAACTTTTACTGCTACCGCCAGCCAAGGACTGGAACTTATGCACGAGGTACTCTATGTTGCCGCATCAATGCGCCTGCCAATAGTTATGACTGTGGCTAACAGGGCAATTTCTGCACCATTGAGCATCTGGACAGACCATTCTGATGCAATGGCAATCAGGGACTGTGGTTGGATTCAAATATTTGCTGAGAATGCCCAGCAAGCCTTTGATTTGGTTCTATGTGCCTTCCGTATCGCTGAAGACTCAACCGTCTTGCTTCCGACAGTGGTCCATATCGACGGATTTTACATTTCACACACAATCGAATCAGTCGAATTCCTAAACCAAGCTGCAGTGGATAAATTTCTTCCTGAATATCACTACCCTTATCCCCTCAACCCAGACAAGCCAGTAACCATGGGTGCCTTTGGCCCTCCTTTCATCTACACCGAGGCTAAAAAGGCCCAAGAGGTTGCCTTAAAAGCTTCCAAAAAAGTAATTCTTCAGGTGTGGGAGAGGTTCGGCAAGCTTTCAGGACGCCATTATTCGCCAGTAGAATGCTATAAAACAGAAGGTGCTGACGTTTTGCTGCTGATGATGGGCAGTTTCAGTGAAACAGCTATGATGGCTATAGACAAGATGCAGTCAGAGGGTCAAAAGGTAGGACTAGCAAGGTTGCGTTTATGGCGTCCTTTTCCACTTGAAGAGCTTCGTCGGGCTGTAAGCAAAGCTAAGGTGCTCATCGTCCTAGACCGCGCCATGTCTTTTGGTGGCTCAGCTCCAGTTTGTTCTGAAATACAGGCAGCACTCTATCCATTAAGAGCTAGGCCAAAAGTGGTCAGCTTCGTAGGCAGCCTAGGCGGCAGAGAAATCTCTGCTGAAGCCTTTGAGGAGCTAATTCATCGTGGATTAGATAAGGCAAAGAAGGGTCAACTCGATGAGCTTGAAATGATCGGGGTAAGAGAATAGTGGAAAACTTAGCTATATATGTCCCACGGCTAGTAACAACTAAGGAATATTTTGCTCCGGGACATCGAGCGTGTATGGGCTGTGGCGAAGCCCTAGCTGTGAGACTCGTGTGTAAGGCTTTAGGGAGAAATGTGATCATTGCTAATGCCACCGGCTGTATGGAAATCGTCTCCTCCCAACTTACTTATACTTCCTGGGAGGTACCCTGGATTCACACTCTCTTTGAGAATACTGCGGCTGTGGCTTCCGGAATAGAAGCCGGAATAAAAGTTCTGAGTCGCAAAGGAAAATATTCTAGAAAAACAAAGGCTGTGGCCATGGCTGGAGATGGCGGCACCGCTGATATCGGTCTCCAAGCCCTATCTGGTGCTCTGGAAAGAGGCCATAATCTTATATACATCTGTTTCGATAACGAAGCTTACATGAATACCGGTATACAGCGTTCAAGCGCTACACCTTTTGGCGCTTCCACCACTACCTCACCTGCAGGCAAGGTCAGCATTGGACAAACTCGATGGAAGAAGAACTTACCGGCTATTGCTGCCGCTCATGACATACCTTATGTAGCTACTGCCTGCCATAGCTATCCTTTTGACCTCATGAATAAAATCAGTAAAGCTATGAAAGTTGAAGGGCCGTCTTATATACATATATTGTCGGTTTGCCCTACCGGCTGGCGTCTACCTTCTGATTTAACTATCAGGGCAGGGCGATTGGCAGTAGAAACAGGCATTTTCCCCATTTATGAAATAGAAGAAGGCAGATATACTCTGAATTTAGATTTTCCCCACCTGCGCCCTGTGGAGGATTACTTCAAGCTACAAGGAAGATTCCGGCACCTTCCCAAAGAGGTAGTAGCTAAAATTCAAGCTAGGGTGACCGATGAATATGTCAAACTCAAGGAGAAAGCTACCCACAATAATTACTGACAATGAATGAAAAAGTTACCGCTATTATAAACAAATACGATTGTGATAGAGGACAGCTAGTTTCCATACTTCAGGATATACAGGCTGAATACTATTACCTCCCCAAGGAAGCTCTGGTCCAGATAAGCGAAACCATGGCTATACCTGCAAGTCGGGTGTACGACGTAGCCACTTTTTTCAGAGCCTTCAGCCTCGAACCCAGAGGCAAGCATTTGATTAACGTTTGCCTGGGCACTGCCTGTCATGTCAGAGGTGCCGCCAGAATACTGGAACAGATTGAACGAAGTTTAGCCATCAAGCGAGGTGGAACCACTAAAGACCGCAAATTCACGCTGGAGACAGTCAACTGTATAGGATGTTGCGCTGTGGGACCAGCGGTTAAAATCGACGGTGAATATTTCGGACAGATGAGCACAGATAAGGTGGCTGGTTTATTAACCAAATTTGAGTGAGCGCTAAAAAACGAAATGCCAAACAAGCTCGGTTCAAAACAAGACCTAGAGGCTCTGCAAAAAGCCCTAATAAATGAAAGAAAATCCGGCAAGCTGTCGATTGCGGTCTGCAATGGTACAGCTTGCCATCCTTACGGCTGTGCCCAGCTCATAGAAGCCTTTAAGCAAGAACTATCAAAACAGGGTATGGAAAATAAGGCAGAGCTGAGAATAACAGGCTGCCATGGTCTCTGTGAGAAAGGCCCGATCGTAGTCATTCAACCCGGTGATATTTTCTACCAACAAGTAAAGTCGGAAGACGTGCCTGAGATACTGCACGAGACCATCAGTAAAGGAAATATTATCGACAGGTTGCTTCACACCGACCCAACTACCGGTAGCAAGATTGTGCATAGGCATGAGATTCCTTTCTACCGGAAACAAGAGCGGAACATCCTTGGAAATAATGTCGAAATAAATCCAACCAGAATAGAGGATTATATCGCCATTGGTGGCTACACAGCTCTAGCCAAAGCCCTCCTCGAGATGACTCCAGAGCAGATAATAGAAGAAATCAAACGCTCTGGTTTAAGGGGACGGGGTGGTGCAGGTTTCCCCACAGGAACAAAATGGGAGTCCTGCCATCATGCACCCGGAGACATAAAATACGTCATCGTGAATGCTGATGAGGGTGACCCCGGGGCTTATGCTAACGAAGGTTTACTTTCAGGCAACCCACACAGTGTACTTGAAGGCCTGATTATTGGTGCTTATGCCATCGGAGCTAATCAAGGATATGTTTATGTTCGCAATGAATATCCTTTAGCATTGGCTAACATAACAATTGCTCTAAACCAAGCACAGCAGTTAGGGCTGCTCGGAGATAATATCCTAGGCTCAGGATTTGATTTTAATGTCCGCATAACTAGAGGTGGAGGTGCTTTCGTTTGCGGTGAGTCTACGGCATTGATGGCATCCCTAGAAGGCAAAGTTGGAGAGCCAAGAGCTAAATATGTTCACACAGTGGAAAAGGGCCTGTGGAATAAACCTAGTAACCTAAACAATGTAGAAACTTGGTCTAATGTGCCCGTAATAATCAATAAAGGCGCTGATTGGTATCGCACATTAGGTACCGATGGCAGCAAAGGAACAAAGATTTTCTCTCTGGTAGGTAAGATCAACAATACAGGCTTGGTAGAAGTGCCAATGGGTATAACCTTAAGGGAAATCATCTATGATACTGGTGGTGGTATCCAGGAAGGAAAGAAATTCAAGGCAGTGCAAACCGGTGGCCCTTCCGGTGGCTGCCTTCCTGAGAGTTTACTTGATTTGCCAGTAGATTTCGACGAGTTGACTAAAGCTGGTTCGATGATGGGCTCAGGCGGCATGATTGTCATGGATGAGACCACATGTATGGTAGACATCGCTAAGTATTTCCTCACCTTCCTCGAAGAGGAGTCTTGCGGGAAGTGCGTGCCGTGCCGTGAAGGTATAAAACGAATGCGGCAAATTCTGGATGACATCACTGAGGGGAAAGGTAATGAAGCAGATATCGACCTTCTGGAACGGATTTCCGCCACCCTGATAGACAGCTCTCTCTGTGCACTGGGCAGCACGGCACCAAATCCTGTTATTACCACTATCCGCTATTTCAGAGATGAGTATGAAGCTCATATCAAGGAAAAGAGATGCCCGGCCGGTGTCTGTAAGGCTTTAATCCATTACTACATAATAGGAGAAAAATGCCCGGGCTGTGGACTTTGCGTCAAGGCTTGCCCTCAGGAAGCCATAACCTTCATGGGCAAGAAGAAGCCGGTTGTTCTGGACGAGTCAAAGTGCATCAAGTGTGGGGTCTGTTACGACGTCTGTAAATTAGAAGCTGTAGGTAAAGAGTAAAATGATAACTCTCAATATTGATGGCCGCGAATTTAAGGCTGAAGAAGGGAAGACGATACTTCAGATAGCTAGGGAAAACGGTATTGATATACCCACCTTGTGCCACCATGAAACCATAGAGCCATACGGCGCCTGTAGGCTTTGTATCGTGGAGATTTCCAGAAGTGGACGTTCTAAAATAGTCACCTCTTGCCTTTACCCGGTGGAAGAAGGATTGAAGGTTAAAACTGACTCGCCTAGAGTAATGAGCAATCGTAAAATGATATTAGAGCTACTTCTGGCGCGGTGTTCCAAGAACAAGGTAGTAAAGGAATTAGCTTTGCAGATGGGTATTGAGCAGCCATCCTTCAAACCTGAGTATCTAGAAGACAATGACTGTATTGTGTGTGGCTTATGTGTTAGAGCTTGTGAGCAAGTTGTTGGAGTAAGTGCTATCAGCCTGGTCAATCGAGGCATAACTAAGGAACCTGCCCCTCCATTTCTTGAGGCTGCTACAGCTTGCATCGGTTGCGGTTCTTGCTACTATATATGCCCAACCGGTGCCATAAAAATGGAAGATAGAGGAGACACCAGAATAATCTACAACTGGAAAGTGGAATTTAAGCTCAAGAAGTGTAAAGTCTGTGGGAATTATTGGGCACCGGAGAAGCAATTAGAATACATCAGGAAAAAGTGGGGCTTATCCGAGGACTTCTTCGATATCTGCCCAACATGTAAATAGCGATACCCATTAAAAGCCTGCGCGTGATTCCTTGACTATATCAAACTAGTTAAACTATACTTTTCGCTGCGGGGTGTAGCGCAGTGGCTAGCGCGCATGGTT
>JACKQG010005405.1_pt1 | contig 14090 bp, 12 predicted proteins | sample 8237621 | NCBI WGS metagenome assembly JACKQG01 (sample SAMN15677084, study PRJNA649215) | marine metagenome | biome: marine; feature: Black Sea; material: saline water; isolation source: suspended particulate matter (SPM) from the Black Sea western gyre | collected 2013-06-09/2013-06-10 | depth...
TGCTGGATACTTAATGCTGGTTGGGATGGGGGTATCCAGAAACAAGCATCGAGTATCAAGTAACCAGCACACCAGCAAACAATAAATACAACATGAAACGTAATTTTAGCAGTTAAACACTTATGGCATCTCCAGTAGGACATTCTTTATTTGGACTTGGAATTTATTCGGCAGCGAACAAACAGTTTAACTGGAAAACAGTTTTTATTTATATTGTTCTGGCTAACCTGGCTGATTTTGATTTTTTGTTTGGTTTCGTAGTCGGAGAACCGAATAAGTATCATCACCAGTTTACACACAGCTTTGTAATGGCAGTTTTGATTGCCGGAATATTTGCATTGATATTTTGTGCAAAAAAGGGAGAAAAGTTTTTAAAAATATTTGGGCTGTTTTTTTCTGTTTACTTTTCACATTTAGTAATTGATTTTTTTGCAGTGGATAAATCCTTTCCATTTGGTGAACAATTATTGTGGCCTTTTACAAATGATTACTATTTGAGCCCATTGCCGATTTTTATGGATGTTCACAAATCAGACTTTTCCTCTGATTTTGTACAATCGTTTTTCTCAAAGCACAATTTTATTATGGTATTATCGGAAATCGGAATTTTTGGAACGTTTTATTTGATCATCGAATTTATAAAAAAGAAGCTGTTTCCTCAGGCAGATTGGAAAACGAGTAAATGAAAGAGAGCAAAATAAATATTTCCGTTGTCATCCCCATTTATAATGAGGAAGAAAATGTGGCTCTGTTATACGAGTCAATTACCAAAGTAATGAGTAAGCTGAAGAATAGTTATGAAATTATTATGGTGGATGATGGCAGCAAAGATAAGACTTTGTCAATTTTGAGGGCAATTCAAAAAAAAGATTTTCATTTACGAGTGATTAAATTCAGGGGGAATTTCGGACAATCAGCGGCAATGGCTGCAGGATTTGAGGCAGCCCGGGGAGAAAATGTCGTGGCAATGGATGGTGATCTTCAGAATGATCCCAACGATATCCCCATGTTGTTAAAAAAATTAGACGAAGGCTATGATGTCGTCAGTGGCTGGAGGAAGAATCGAAAGGATAAGTTGATATTAAGAAAGCTTCCTTCAAAAATTGCTAACCGAATAATTTGTTCGGTAACCGGTGTAGAGTTGCACGATACCGGGTGCTCGCTAAAAGCGTTCCGAAAAGAAGTCATCAAAAGAATCAGTTTGTATGGAGAATTGCATCGTTTCATTCCCGCGTTAGCAAAGCTGGAGGGCGCCAAAATAACTGAGGTCGTGGTTAATCATCGTGCAAGAAAATTTGGTGAATCAAAATACAACATAACCAGAACGTTCAGAGTTATTATGGATTTGACATCGCTTAACCTGTTCATCAAGCACCTGAGAAATCCGTTGCGCTTTTTTGGTGGTCTGGCCTTAGTGTCAATGTTTTTTGCCATATTAGCAACAATTTTGGCGGGAACGATTTGGTTGAATAGTTCTTATGATATATCAAGCTTTAACATTTTATTAACATTGATTTTTTTAATGATCGTGACAACCTTTCAATTTTTATTTATCGGGCTTTTAGCCGCGTTGATAGTCCATACGGGAAAGAAAAAATTGTTTTATTTGGTGGATACTCAACTAAAGTAGAAAAAAATAATTATTTAAATTTTGATTTGGTCATCTTTAATAAAAAAAATGGCAAAATAATTTTGTGGCAAAATAATTAAAGATTTAATTGTTAAAGTAAATGTAATTATTTTGCAGAATACCAATTGTTGAAATCCGTTGGGTTGTTTCTATCCGTTGGATTCTTTTTATTAACTATAAAATCTAAAAAACAGAACATTCAAACAAAATGAAAAAAATATCAGTCATTATTTCACTTTACAATATTGAAGATCACATCGAAAGTTTGTACAATGGTCTTACAACTTTTTTGAAAAATTCAAATTATTCTTTTGAACTAGTATTTGTTGATGATGGTAGTCTTGATGCGACATATCAAAAAATAGTTAAGCTTTCAAAAGATAATCCCGTTGTCTCTTTAATAAAAATGCGTTCACAATTTGGTGAAGCAAGCGCTTTTACTGCCGGCTTAAAACAATCGACTGGCGATGTTATTTTATACTTCACGGCGCGGGTAAAAATAAACCCGGATTACCTTTCAGCTTTAATCACAAAGCTCGAACAAGGAAATGATTTGGTTGTCGGGTGGAGATACCCGAGAAAAGATTCAAAGCTGAATCAAATAATTTCCAAAATGTTCAACGCAATCACCAAAAAATTATCCAAAGTTAAACTTCACGATATCAATAGCGGCGTATTTGTAACGAAGCGAGAAGTACTGGACAACATAAATGTTTATGGTGACATGCATAATTTTATTCCTGTTTTGGCAGAACGACAGGGATATAAAATAGATGAAGCAAAGATTGAACAATTGCCAGGAAAATTCAGAAAATCAAAATATTTCAGGGAATATTTACAGCGGCTTTTAGACATTATTACAGTTATTTTTCTGACCAATTATTCAAAAAAACCAATTCATTTTCTGGGTTTTGTCGGGGCTTTATTTACGTTGACCGGCGCAGTAATAGAAATTTATTTGTTCGTGTATCGGCTTTTATTATTGGGTCCAATCGCCGGCAGACCGCTGCTCTTATTGGGCGCTTTATTACTTGTCATTGGGATCCAATTGATCTCCATTGGCTTATTAGGTGAAATGATCATTTTTACCCATGCCAGAGATATTAAGGAGTATAATATCGAGGAAATTATTGAATCTGATAAATAGCAATGAACATAATTTTAGTTGTTATTTAAAATAGTTAATTGCCACAAAGGCACGAAGACACAAAGTCTAAAGAAATAATATTATTGCAAATTATATGTTGCATTTTACCTTCGTGACTTGGTGTCTTCGTGGCAAGATAAATAAGGTATATTAAAGGCATTATGAAATTAATCATTCAAATACCATGTTTAAATGAAGAAGAAACTTTGGCTGTTACATTAAATGAGTTGCCCAAACAGATTGATGGTATCGATGAAATAGACATACTTATAATTGACGATGGCAGCACAGACAATACTGTTCGAGTTGCTAAAGATAATGGCGTTAATCATATTATAAAATTCACAAATAACAAAGGTTTGGCAGAAGCGTTTAATGCGGGAATTGATGCTTGTTTGAAATTAGGCGCTGACATCATTGTAAATACAGATGGAGATAATCAATACAGCGCCAATGACATCGAAAAACTCATTCTGCCAATATTGAAAAAAGAAGCTGATATTGTCATTGGTGACAGGCAGGTTAACAATGTTCAACATTTTTCATTTACAAAAAAGAAACTGCAACTTCTTGGCAGTTGGGTAGTTAAACACGTTTCTAATACTGAGGTGCCGGATGCAACAAGCGGTTTTAGGGCGTTCAGTAAAGAAGCAGCATTAAGAATGAATGTAATTACAAAGTTCAGTTACACATTGGAAACAATAATTCAGGCAGGTAAAAAAAATCTTGCTGTGGCGCATATCCCGGTACAAACAAATGAGAAACTTCGAGACTCACGATTATTTAAAAGTATTCCATCTTATTTAAAAAGATCGGTTTTAACCATATTCCGAATTTACACCATGTATGAACCGCTGAAAACTTTCATCTGGATCGGGGGGCTTATATTTGGCGCCGGTTTTTTGGTTTCATTAAGATATTTATTTTTAAAATTTATTATGGATAGTGGAGCCGGTCACATTCAATCATTGATACTTGGCGCTGTCTTATTGATGATTGGATTCCAGGTGATGATGATTGGACTTGTCGCTGATCTAATTGGAGGCACGCGGAGATTGCAGGAAGATATTTTATATCGCGTTAAAAAGCTTGAATTATCTTCCAATAAAAACAAAAAGAATGTTGAGTAAATAATTTTAGTAATGGAGTTGGAGTATGAAAATATTTTTAGTGAACCCACCGTTTATTGAAGCTTATGGGCAGTATAAGGCGGCAGCAAAGGTTGGAGCTCAACCGCAAATGCCGTTGGGACTTGCATACATCGCTGCAACATTTGAAAAAATGGGTCATGAGGTGGTTCTAATAGATTCGGATGTTGAAGAGATGTCTGTTAATGATGTCATAGAAAGTATTAAAAATTTTGCGCCAAATATTGTGGGTGTTTCATCAACAACTCCAATTTATAATAGCGCCAGTATGATTTTGGAAAGCGTAAAAAAGTATAATCCTGAGATTGTAACAATTCTTGGCGGCAACCACATGACGGCATTACCGCAAAAAACAATGGAAGAGAATAGTTCCATCGATATTGGTGTTGTCGGAGAGGGTGAAGAAACGGTGGAGGAGCTTTTATCAGCAATTGAAAAGAATAAATCTTTTGAAAAAATTAAAGGCATTCTTTATCGTAAAGATTCAAAAATTGTTTCGAATGAACGAAGAGGCGCCATTAAGGAAATTGACGAGATTCCTCTTCCTGCCCGGCATTTGCTGAAAACGGAAAAATATAAGTGGAGTGTTCCTGATAAAGGCATCGTTACAGTTACGTCGATAACTTCTCAGCGAGGTTGCCCGTTTAAATGTATTTTTTGTGGTGTAAATACCATGTTCCCTGGTGCAACGAGATACAGGGATATCAGCAAGGTAGTTGATGAGCTTGAAGATGTTAATAAAAAATTTAAGATAGATCATTTCATGTTTTGTGATGATACTTTGACGCTGAATAAAAACAAAGTCATTGAAATGTGCGATGAAATTGCCAAAAGAAAATTAAAAATTACGTTTGAAGGATACACGCGGGCAAATACGATTACCAAAGAATTATTGATAACACTTAAAAAAGCAGGACTCGTAAGATTATCTTTTGGAATTGAAAGTGGTAACCCGGAAATTTTAAAAGCAATAAAAAAAGGGATTACTACTGATGAGCTCAAAAGAGCTTATGAGTGGTGCGATGAATTGTCAATCGAAACAAGAGGTTCTCTGATGATAGGGCATCCTTTTGAGACGAAAGAAACAGTCGATGAATCAATGAAATTTGTCAATTCATTAAAATGTTATCAGATGTATGTAAATGTCACCACTCCTTACCCGGGAAGTGAATTATATGATTTGGCAAAGGAAAATTATGGTGGATTAAAGTTGTTAACTGAGGACTGGAAAGAATATCGTCGTTATGGCAATGCTGTTATGGAAATGAATGATTTGTCTGCGGATAATTTAATAGAATTGCAACAAAAAGCATATAAAAAATTCTATTTCCGACCCCATATTATCTGGTACAATCTAAAGAGAGCAGGACTAAAAGCAGGTTTTGTAAATAGTTTGGCGTTTATGAAAACCATGTTTACTAAGAAAAGAAATTAGGGGGGTGGGATAAATTAAGTTACCCCGGCAAAACTTGTAACTCCTTATTTTTATTTAATAGAAATGATTCAAATGGTCAAGTTATTTAATCCAACCCCCTAAAATTAGAGGAATATTTTGAAGATACGAAAACAAAAAACAGCAGTTATAACCGGAGTTACAGGACAGGATGGCGCATATTTAGCTAAGTTTTTGATAGAAAAAGGTTATAAGGTTTATGGCACTTATCGTCGCCTGAGCACGCCAAATTTTTGGAGACTGCAAAGCCTTGGGATTCAAGACCAGGTTGATCTGATTCCGTTCGACTTGTTAGATCAGTCATCAATATCAGGATTATTCAAAAAAGCGAAACCGGATGAATTTTATAATCTTGCTGCTCAAAGTTTTGTTGGCGCATCATTTGATCAACCAATTGGAGCTGGTGAAATAACCGGGTTGGGAACAACAAGGATCATTGATACTTTGAGTACGTTATCGCCCCACACAAAATTTTACCAGGCATCGAGTAGTGAAATGTATGGCAAGGTTCAGGAAATTCCGCAAACAGAAACAACACCTTTTTATCCCAGAAGTCCTTATGCGGCAGCAAAAGTTTATGCGCATTGGATTACGGTAAACTACCGGGAAGCTTATGACATCTTTGCTTGCTGCGGGATTTTGTTTAACCACGAATCAGAAATGCGGGGGTTGGAATTTGTTACCAGGAAAATAACCAATGCCGCAGCGAGAATTAAATTGGGCTTACAAAAAAAATTAGTGCTGGGTAATGTTGAATCAAAAAGAGACTGGGGTTACGCGGTAGATTATGTTAAGGCAATGTGGAAAATAATTCAACAAAGCAAACCGGATGATTATGTGGTTGCTACAGGAGAAACACATTCGGTTCGTGAATTTGCCCGGTTGGCATTTGAAGAAGTTGATTTGAATTATGAAGATTATATTGTTACTGACAAGGTATTTATGCGCCCCGCTGAAGTGGATATATTAATCGGTGATCCGTCAAAGGCAAAAGAGCAGCTAAAATGGGAGCCAACGGTTGGTTTTAAGGAGCTTATAAAGATAATGGTTCAGGCTGATTTAACAAATTGGAAAAAAATTCTCGATGGAAAATTAATACCATGGGATGCCATGCACTACTATGATACGGAAAAACCATTATCGTTACATTATGAAGCGGATCGATAAATATGAAAGTTGAAAAAATAACTTTTAAAGACCAGATATTAGCCATTGTTGTGCGGAATGGATCAACAAATCAAGAACTTGAGTGGCCTACACCGCCAGATTTTCCTTTGCAGTTAGGAATACATGAAAGGAAAAAAGGTAGTTTTCTAATACCACATAATCATATCCCATTTGATGTTTTGAAAAATCTTCAGGTTCAAGAATTTATTTATTTAGAAAAAGGGAAACTGAAATTTTTCCTTTATCATGAAAAAAAAGAAGTTGAAACAGTTATTCTGAATGCAAAAGAAATGATTCTTCTTAACTGCGGGCATTCGGTTGAATTTTTGGAAGATTCTAAAATTGTCGAAATTAAGCAAGGCCCTTATCGCGGAAATGACATGGAAAAAGAATATTTTTAATAAGCTCAAGAATAATTCTATAATTAAAAATTGGATTGAAAAGTATGATTCCTGTATGTGAACCGATTCTTGACGGAAAAGAATTAGAATATGTTACTGATTGTGTAAAAACAACCTGGATATCTTCAAACGGGAAATACATTCCTTTGTTTGAAGAAAAATTTGCTGAATTTTGTCAAACGAAATATGGCGTTGCCTGTAATAATGGAACAACTGCAATTCATCTTGCATTAGAGTCGCTCGGTATTGGGAAAGGCGATGAAGTGATCATCCCTACGTTTACCATGATAGCTACGTGTAATGCAGTTATTTATTCCGGCGCTAAACCCGTTTTGGTTGATTCGGAAATGGAAACCTGGAATATGGATCCAGAGGTAATTGAAGAAAAAATTACACCAAAAACAAAGGCGATCCTTGTTGTCCATACTTATGGGCATCCGGTTGATATGGATCCCATATTGGAAATTGCCCAAAAACACAACTTGTTTGTAGTTGAAGATGCAGCAGAAGCTCATGGCGGGGAATACAAAGGTAAAAGATGCGGCAGTCTCGGGGATGTTGGTTGTTTCAGTTTTTATAGTAATAAAATTATTACCACCGGAGAAGGTGGAATGGTTGTTACCAATAACGAGGAATATGCCGGGAAAGCGCGTTTGCTGAGGAATCATGCGTTTAGTAAACCACGGTTCATTCATCACGAGCTTGGATATAATTACCGGATAACAAATATTCAGGCGGCTATTGGACTGGCACAAATGGAACGAGCCGATTATTTGGTGAACAGAAGAATCGAAAATGCAAAAAAATATAATTCGTTACTTAAAGATGTTGAAGGCGTCACAATTCCTCCTGAAAAAGATTGGGCAAAAAATGTGTATTGGATGTATTCGATTTTGATTGAAGATGAATTTGGTTTATCCAAAGACGAGATGATGGAAAAACTGAAAGAGAAGGGAGTTGATACAAGATCATTTTTTTATGGTATGCACCAACAGCCCATTTTTAAAAATGGAAATGATGAAAGATTTCCTGATTGCACAGGTTTGTATCCGGTTGCAGACGAATTCTCCCAAAAAGGATTATATTTACCATCGAGCGGAAAGTTAACAAATAAAGAAATTGAAACAGTTGTAGCAACGATAAAATCTTTGAAAGGATAAAGTGAAAGTAGGATTAATAGGACCAATTCATCCATTCCGTAACGGGGAAGCGCAATCAAATACAATGTTGTGTGAAAATTTATCTGAGCGTCATGAAGTTGTTGCTTTTTCATTCAAAAGGCAGTATCCAAATTTTTTATACCCCGGAAAATCCCAGCTTTACAATTCACCTAAAAAGCTAAACTTTCGACATAGTTTTTTAATCAATACGATGAATCCGTTGAATTGGTTATATGCATTTTTTAAAATAAAAAAAGAGAAATTAGATGTTGTTATTGTAACCTGGTACATAGCATATTTAGCGCCCTGTTATGTGGTTTTAATGTCTTTGATGAAATTGTTTTCAAAAACACAAATTTGTATTTTTGCGCACAACGTTTCTCAACATGAAGAAAACATTTTAAATAAAATTTTGACGTGGCCGGTATTAGCGCTCGGCGATTATTTCATTGTATTCTCATCAAAAACAGAAGATGATTTAAAACAAATATTCCCGGATGCGAAAGTAAAAATTTTAGTTGAAACGACTTACGACAATCATTTTAAACAGAAAGTTGTACCGGCAGCACAGGCTCGTGAAAAATTAAAAATAAAATCAACCGATAATGTGGCTTTGTTTTTTGGTCTTGTGCGCCCTTATAAGGGAGTTAAATATTTAATTGAAGCAATCCCGCATGTATTAAAAAAAGTTGACGTAAAGTTTTATGTTGTCGGAGAATTCTGGGAGGATATCAAACGATATCGCAAACGAATAGCCGAGCTAAAAATAGAAGATAATATAACCATTGTTGACCAATATGTTTCGGATGAAGAGGCAATAGTATATTTTAGTGCAACAGATTTATTTGTTTTGCCCTATGTTTCTGCCACCTATTCAGCAGTTATTCCATTGGCTTATGGTTACAATAAACCGGTCATCGTTTCGGATGTATTAGGTTTAACAGATTTGGTAGATGATGGGCAAACAGGGTACATTGTTCCGCCCCAAAATCCCGAAGCCTTGGCAGAAAAAATTGTTCACTTTTTTGCAAAAAACAAACAAGACGAATTTGTTCAAAATGTAAAAGAAAAAAAGAAAATATTTCAGTGGAGCAAGGAAAAAGATGATGTTGTGTTTCATGGGATATTGAATAAATTATAACCGTACACCTGATAGATAAAGATAGAATAATATCATTCAGTAAAAAACGAATCCAACGGATAGAAACAACCCAACAGATAAAAAAAATAGATTTGAATTTAATTTTTCATTGCCTTTGTCGGATGGTAATTTCTTTTTGTGTAAATTTGTCAAGTTTTTTACAGTCTCATTATGTTTTATATTTCAAAATTAAAAACAATCCGTTGGGTTGTTTTCCGCCGTGGCGGATTGGATTTTTCGTCTTATATGAACTGATACCTGGTGAAAGTTTACAATAAATCCATTAATAAAAACTCAATCATGATAGATATTTCAATTATAATACCATCTTATAATAATCTCAGTACGATTGGAAATTGTTTAGACTCGATTTTCTCTCAGCAGACAAAATACAAGTACGAAGTTATTTTGGTTGACAGTTCTGATAAAGAAGATTACTCGGTTCTCGTTCCAAAATTCCCATTATTAAGAATGATCAAACTTGATGAACGGACATTTCCCGGGACGGCACGCAATGTTGGGGTTAAAGCTGCAAAGGGTAAACTAATTGCTTTTACTGACAGCGATTGTGTCGTATTTCCCGACTGGATAAACAGTACCGTTGATGAGCACAAAAAGCGAGACAGGGTTTTAATAAGCGGAACTGTGGATAATGGTACGCCGCATAATTTAATTGGTATTGCTGAACATATTTTGGAATTTAGCGATTTTATTCCCCAGGGAAAAGTTCGCCAGGTAGAAGTGATTCCTACATGCAATATGTCGATTGATAAAAAACTGTTCTATGAAATTGGCGAATTGGAGGATGTGATCAAAGGAAGTGATATTTTACTTTCCAATCGCGCTATTGAAAAGGGAGTTGAAGTTCTACTGGTGCCATCTATTAAGATCGCTCATGTGAACAGGTGTAATCTTAAAAAATATTTGAAAAACCAACAGGAACTTGGATTTGGTTCTTACCAGGTGCGAAAGGTCAGCAGTTTAAGAGGCGCTTTTTTAACGAGATCAAGATGGCTATCGCTTTTGATTTTACCGGTTAGAATATTAACCACTTTCAGAAAAGTGAGTCGAACGAATATAAAATTTATGTTACAAACAATCATGGCTTTTCCATTAATTCTTTTGGGATTGGTTTATTACACAAAAGGATTTTGGCAAAGTTTTGGAAATGATTGAAGAAAATAAAAAAAAAGGGAAAAGGAAAGTAGAATATGGAAAAAGTGTTATTAACCGGCGCAACCGGGTTTCTTGGAAGATATCTTGTTAGAGAATTATTGAATAATGGTTTTGGAATCGTTGCTATTGCAAGAGAGTCAAGCGATACATCTAATTTGGAACACAAGAATATTGAAATCGTTTGGGGCGATGTACAGGATAAATCAGTGTTGGCTGCTGCAGTAAAAAAGTCAAATTATATTATTCATGCGGCGGCAGCATTTGCAGGATCATGGGAAACTTTTTATAAAATAAATGTAGAGTCAACTGAAAATTTATTAAACTTAGCACAACAACATAAAATCAAACAATTTATTTATGTAAGTTCCATCAGCGTTTACAAACATATCGGCTTAAAGAACAAGGCGATTATAGACGAGAATGCTCCTTACGAAGATGAAAAGTTTCACACTTTTTATCCAAAGTCCAAAATGGAAGCCGAAAAAGTTGTTAAAAGATTCATGGAAGAAACAGATGTGCCTTGCATTATTGTCAGACCCGGTTCTTTATATGGGCCGCATGGTCCGCTGTTCCCGGCAAGAATGGGAATGGAATTTGGCGTAAGCCGTATTTTATTAATCGGAAATACGAAATCTCACATCCCGATGGCTTATGTTGAAAATGTAGCCATTGATACCGCCCGATTGTTAAAAGAAAAAAAAGCTGCCGGACAAGCGTTCAATCTTGTTGAGAGCCAGGCATCAAGTAGAAAGGAATATTTCAATAAACTTAAGAATGAAGTGAGTCCTTATATTTCAAAAATTTGGATTCCGTACTGGTTTATGGCATTAGGTAAATTCGGCTTAAAAATACTTTTCAAAATTATCGGGGGAGGCAAAAAGCCGCCACTTAGCGATTTGCTGTTAGAAATGTTGGTGACCAGCTATCAATATCCGGATAAAAAGATCAACAGTGTATTGGATGCTTCAACCAAAATTGCTTTCCCTGAAAGCTTTAAAAGAACTATGGATTGGCATAGAGAAAAAAGAACTGCTGAACGATCCACAGGTATTGAATCCGGTAAGGTTATTATACCCACAGGCAAGAAAATGAAAGTGGGCATTGTTGGATGTGGAGGAATTTCCAGTGTCCATTTGAAAAAACTTACAAAACTGGGAGTCGTAAAACAAATAGTTCTTGCCGATCCCAATGAAGCAGCGATGAATGATATTGCCAAACAGTTTAAAATATCCAGGAAATACAGTGACTATAAGGAAATGATCGAACAGGAAAAACCTGATGTTGTTCATATAATAACACCGCCTCAATTTCATGCAGAAATAGCGATCTTTGCTGCTGAAAACAAATGTCATATTCTTGTTGAAAAACCGATGGCAGCAAATTCTGACGAGGCTGAAAAGATGGTTCAGGCGGCTCGTAAAAACAAGGTGAAGATTTGTGTAATGCATAATCATCTATATGATGATGTTATGCTCAAGGCTCGCGATCTTATTGCCTTAGGGGAATTGGGAACAATTACTTATGTTGACAGTTGGTATGGCGTATCATTCAGAGATGAGTCATCGAATATAAATCCGGCAACTCATTGGAAATATGGGCTTCCCGGTTCTGTTTACCAGGATTTTGTGCCACACGGATTGTACGTTGTTTTAGATCAAATCAAAGATGCACAGTTTAATTACGCGGTGAACAAATACGCCGCCAAGACACCAAAAGTCGAATCTGATGAGTTAAAGTTTTTTATTGATAATGAAGCGCAAGTCGGGCTTGTGAACGTTTCACTGTCAACATCCCCGCGTCATCAATTTATGAACATTTATGGCACATCCGGTACACTGACCATTGATTTCTTAAATCAGTATGTTTTTCTCAACAATACTGCAGGACCGATTCCCGTTTCAGTTGGAAGAATTTTATCTTCCCGCAAATACGGAAAAATTCTTAAACGAAGTGGTCGCAGAAATTTAATTGGTTCGTTTACGGGAAAGTATGAATTGTTTCAGGGTACAGAACGATTGATAGCTTTGTTTTATAGAAGTATTCTTTTGAATGAGCATGAACCTGTCCCTGGAGAGGAAGGATTGAAAGTCATGCAGATCATGGACGATGTGTGGAAGAATATTAAATGATAGCACGCGGCGCAATATTGACAGCAATCAGCCAGGTAGTTTTTTTAATATCCGGCTTTACGATGAATATGGTATTAGCCCGGTTGCTTGGACCTGAAGATTACGGTACCTTCGGGCTGGTAATTTCGATTTTAATTATTGTTGAAATTTTTGTAAACACCGGTATTCCGGAGGCTGTGAAAAAATTTGGCGGTGAAAAGCCGGAATTAATTGGCGCCATTGTCAGAAAAACATTGCCCTGGCAGCTAATCTATGGTTTGGGAATGTTTGCTATTCTTATTGTTGCAGCGCCCCAAATAAGTAAAATATTGCAGGATGATAGACTAACACAATTATTAAGAATCGCCAGTGCGAATATCATTTTTTATGGTTTGCACAAATATTTTACCGGCGTACAAAGCGGCACACATAATTTTTTAAAGTTCTCGCTGCTCAATATTGTCTATTCCCTTTCAAAGTTAGTAGCAATTGTTGGGATTGTTTTGGCAGGATTTTCTGTTATTGGCGCTTTGGTTGGGAATGTTGTTGCGTCTATTATCGGGTTGATTGTTGGAATTACATTTGCAAAATTTAAAATTAAAGGTGTTAACACTCAAAATGTAGAGACGAAAAAATATGTGAATTTTGTCATTCCCAACCTGTTATATTTTGTCGGATTGAATTTGTTTTTTTCAATTGATTTGTGGTTTGTGAAATACTATTTGAGCGATTTAAAAGTCGGATATTACGCATCAGCCGCCACGCTTTCGAAAATGCCTTATTTCTTGTCAATCGGATTAACAGCAGTACTGCTGCCATCACTTTCGCAAACGATAGCAGCAATGGATAGGGAAAGAACGCGGGAGATTATAACTGATTCATTAAGATATGTTTTGATTTTTTTAGTATTAATAGTGGTCGTTTGTGCTTTTAATGGTCGGGAAATCATTATTCTTGTTATGGGACAAAAATTTTCTGAAGCAGGGCCTGTTTTGGGAATATTAATTTCAGGGCTATCTTTAACAACAACAATGTTAGTCATTCATACTTTTTTAATGGCAAAAAATTTAATGAAATTATGCTTTTACCAAATAGTGTTATTGTTAATATTGGATGTTATATTAAATGCATTTTTAGTACCAAGATATCAATTGTTCGGGGCAGCTTTTGCAACCTTTTCAATAGGATTGGTAGGAACAATTATCAGCAGTTCATATATCTATAAAGATATTAAAGATTCGATTCTGCCGTTTGTCGGAAAATTATATGCTGCAATTGTTATTCTTTGTGTGTTTTCATTTTTGTTAAATTATAGTACGGTTCACATTATTTTCAAATTAATATTATTGTCGTCAATTTATTTCATTTTACTTTATGCTTTAAAAGTAATTAATACAGTGGATATTGAACGACTCAAAACAGCACTGCAAATAGTGTAAAAAAGAGTTTAGTATGCCACAGATTAAACTGATTGAATGAAAAATGATTATGTGCTCTATTCCACGGTTATCCAGTTAACTCCGAAAACTAAAGTTATTTGGAAAATGTAGGATTTATAG
>JACKQG010004472.1_pt2 | contig 14089 bp, 5 predicted proteins | sample 8237621 | NCBI WGS metagenome assembly JACKQG01 (sample SAMN15677084, study PRJNA649215) | marine metagenome | biome: marine; feature: Black Sea; material: saline water; isolation source: suspended particulate matter (SPM) from the Black Sea western gyre | collected 2013-06-09/2013-06-10 | depth...
TGCGAATGGCTTCACCCACATCAACCAGATTTTGGGCAGCACTGCGGCTGACCGTTTGCAGACCCTCGACGATGCAGTTTCCTATCCAAACAGTACCTTCACCATTGATGATCCCAATGGTGGCACGTATTCCGAAGATATTAGTGGGAACACCCTTGACTTTACTTCCTTCGATCATCTGTTAGCCGGCGCTGGCGAGGATTGGTTCAAATTTATGGGGGCCGGTTCGATTGACTTGAGCGTAGATGCCGGTGCGGGCACTGATTTGATCGATTACAGTACCTATGGCTCCTCGGTTTGGGTAAATCTCAGCCCAACCAACCAAACCATCACCAGCGTTATTTATCCGGCCAACGCCACTATAGCTGTCAACAAAGGCCTGGCGGACGGGATCAGCAACTTTGAGAATTTAACCGGCAGCATCTTTGATGATGTGCTCGTCGGTGATGACGCGGCCAATATGATCACCGGCCTGGAAGGCAACGACCAACTCCACGGCCTGGGTGGTGACGACACATATCTCTTTGATGAGCTTTGGGGTGTAGATATTGTCGTAGATACTCTGGGCGTTGATACCTTCAACTTCTCCACGACAAATGTCGGCGTGTCCTTCCAGGTCACTGATCCGGGTCTGACCGTCATTGATGGCCTGGGCAACCAGGTCAGCAACCTGCCATTGCAAATTGAACATCTCGTGGGTGGTACCGGAGTCGATATTTTAGATTACAGCATGCACAGTAATGGTCAAAATATCATCCTTGATCGCCTGGGTACGTTGGATGGGTATGCTGGTAGAGATACAACCGTTGGCTCCTTTGACAATATCAACACTATCTTCGGCGGAACGAGCGCAGATAGTCTTACCGGCATGGCATCTCCCGTCGCCGACAGCACCTTCAATGTGATCTTGATCGGTGGCGGTACATACACCGAAGGCACGACTATGCTGAACTTCAGCGCCTTCGACACGATCATCGGTCTGGATGTATACGACACTCTGACCTTCAATGGCTTCGGCAGCGCCCGCTCTGCAACCTTGAGTGGCGTGGATGTCAATGGCTTCTCCGGCGGTGAAGCCAGTATCGATTTCGTGGGTATCGACGAACTGGTTGGCACGGTTTCCAACTCGGATACTCTGATTGGTATGAATAATGCCGCTGAATGGGAAGTGGACACAGATCCGCGCTATATCGAAAAGGTCAGCGGCTTTGATTATGATCTCGATATCGCCAGCTTCGAAAACCTGACCGGTGGTGATCAGGCCGATACCTTTGTCATCCTGGTAGCTCATACCGGTCGCTTGGATGGTGGTGCTGGCATGGGTTATGACACGCTGGATTACAGTTCATATGGTACAGCTTTTGATATTGTCTTGACTGGTCTTGGCTCTGAAGATGGCTTCGTGGGGGAAGAAAACAATGGCAGCCTGAGCGATGGGTTCACTAACATCAACAAACTTGTCGGTGGTGCAATCGATGATTCGCTAACTGGAATGAACGTGCCTTATGCCTGGAATATCTCTGCTACCCTGAATCAATATGTCTTTGGCTCGCACGAGATCGAATTCGATCATGTTGAACAAATCAGTGGTGGTTCGGCAGACGATACATTCAATATCCTCGAAACTGGCACCTACTGGTTGTTTGGCGGCGCCGGGAATGATGTCTTTATTTTCAGTGATAACATTACTTACAATGGCCTACTGGACGGTGAAACTGGCAGTGATAGCATCGACTTTAGACACTTTAATACTGCTGTTCAGGTCAACCTGAACGTCGTCGATACTAATGTTGCCAGCACCAATTACCCGGCTCTAACGGCTCAGGATGCCAACGGCGTGATTGTCAACGACTTTGTGAGTATCGAGAACGCGGCGGGTGGCACGCAAGCTGATTTGTTGATTGGTGATGATGGAGATAATCTTCTCAGCGGTGGACCCGGGAATGATGAACTGCGTGGTGGCCGCGGTGATGATACTTACCTCTTGGGGGATGGCTGGGGTCAAGATACCATTGTCGAATCAAGCGGTACTGGTAATGACACCATCAGTGCCGCGCTGGCAACACTCGCAGTAGAATTCAACAAGGGTGTAACCGTGGCTTGCCCGAGTGGTACATGTATAACTCAGGCTGGGAATTCCGTGATCCACCAGGGTAATAACATCGAAAACTTCACCGGTGGTGCAGGAGCGGATAGCTTCACCTTTGCAAATAACAACTCCCTGCCCGGGAACGTTGATGGCCTTGGCGGTCTGGATACGCTCGACTTCTCGGCCAGCACTGTCGCGCGCACCTTCACCCTGACCGGCCTGGGTTCTTTGCCCGAAGGCGGCTACACCGGGACAGTCAATGGCATTGGCGGCATCTTCGATCACATGGATGCCTTGGTCGGCACATCGGCCAACGATGCGCTGATTGGGTTAGACAGTGCCAGCCTGTTCAATATTGATGGCGTCAACAATGCCTATACAGAACTCGCCAGCGGGCAGGTGCTCGGGCTAACTTCAATCGATAGCCTGGTCGGCGGCACTGGTGATGACACCTTCGCTTTCTCCAATACAGCTTCGATTGCAGGAACGATCGATGGCGGCAATGGTGCAGGCCTTGATAGCCTGGATTACAGCAACTACGCCCAGACCATCAGCGTAAACCTGGCTGGCGGCACCGCGACTGGCACCAGTGGTATCAGCAATATCGAAAACCTGATCGGCAGCCCCTTCGGCAATATCATTTGGGGTGATGATGGCCCCAACACCTTCACGATCGATAGTTTTGGCGCTACAGCCATCGTAGGGTTGCTCGGTGATGATACATATATCTTCGATGCGGATAGCGCTCTTGGTGACGTCACTATCGATGAGAGCCTGGCCAGCGGCGGTGGTGGAACCGATACGATTTCCTTCCAGCCGACGACTACAGTAGGTGTTTCTCTTGATTTGTCAACGACTAGCCTGGTTCAGGCAGTTAACGCCAACCTCAATCTGACTCTTGAAGGTACTATCGAGAACGCCATCGGCGGCAGCTTGGACGATACGCTCATCGGTGCTGATTTGGTCGATAACCAGCTCACCGGCGGGCTTGGTGATGATAACCTGCAGGGCGGCAGCGGCAATGACACCTATCTCTATGAAAACGTTTGGGATCATGATACCGTAATTGATACCAATGGCATCGATACCATTGATTTCTCTCGTACAGATGTAGGTGTGCGCTATATTGCCGATCCAGCAACTCCGCAAGTTGTTGGTGGAACCAGCCAGGTGGATGTGATTGGCGTTGTCATAGAAAACCTGATCGGCGGATTGGGTGTCGATACCTTGGATTTGTCCTCTTATCTGTCAGCCCGCAGCGTAACCCTGGATCAACCGGGCACCCTGGATGGGTTTGGCGGAAGCGTGGATACAATCAACCCCTTAATATTCGATAATATTAATGATCTCGTTGGCAGCAGCATTAACGGGGATCACTTGATTGGGCTGGCCGCAGGTTCTAGATTCTACATTACAGGTTCAGACGCTGGAGATGTGGAAGGAGCCTTGACCTTCAGCAGTTTCGAGAACCTTGACGGAAATGCTGGCCTGGATATCCTGGATTACAGTCAGTTTGCCGGCAATAGCCAGATCACGCTAACCGGTTTGGGAGCAGTAGATGGCTTCAGGGGAACAGGAGCCAACCTCACTGGTGGGTTTATTAATTTCAACTTGTATGTCGGTAACGCAGCCTTTGATGCAACATTAATCGGCCAGGATAGCGGCGCTACTTTCTTCGTCCAGGGGAATAATCAGGGTACTGTTGACGGCGCTTTCTCCTTCCAAGATGTCAATAATCTTGGGGGAGGCAGTGGAATAGACACCATTGATTACAGCCTCTATCCACAGGGCGTAACCGTCAATCTCTCAACGCAAACAGCAGAAGGCTTGAGCGGAATTGTGGCAGGCATTGAGAATATCAATGGTTCGCCCATGGATGATGATCTGACTGGCGACGCGGATGCCAATACTCTTAACGGCGGCGGTGGCGCTGACACGCTCTCGGGCGATGACGGAAATGATCTATTTGTCTTCAACCCAGGCTGGGGCAGCGGCGATACCGTTGTTGACTCTGCCGGTGATGACACAATTACTTTCGCTGGAGTCGACTTCGCTCTGACGACTACCTTCAATTCCGCATCTTTCGCCGTCAGCGGCGATGGCAATTCGGTCAGCCACAACGGTGATGCCATCGAGACGATCATCACCAGCTCAGGCGATGACATCTTCGAGATTAATGCCCCGGCTTCGATCAACCTGGACGGCGCTGGCGGTACGAACACGCTCGATTTCAGCAGCCATGCTGGGCCAGTGACAGTCAATTTGGCCACAGGCACGGCCACGGATTTGAACGGCACAACTTTCCAGAATATTCATGCCTTCATTGGAAGCGGCCATCTTGGTGATAAATTGATTGGTTATGATGCCGGGACAACTTTCAATGTGACTGCACTTGACGATGGAAATGTCAATAATGCGTTCAATTTCACGGGAGTTGAGAACCTGACCGGTCGCGGTGGAAATGATCTATTTGCCCTGATCGGATTAGGTGAGCTCTCTGGTGCTATTGCTGGTGGCGCAGGGGACGATACCTTAAGCTATGCAGCCTACGCAGGCGGATCAGTGGTCATAGGTTTGGATGTCGGATCTGCAACCGGACTTGGAACCTTTAGCGGGGTTGACTCCTTGATCGGTTCATCTCAGGACGATACCATCATAGGTCAATCTGCTGGCAGCACCTTTGTGGTCACGGGTAACGATGCTGGCACCGCGGATGGTATTGACTTCACAGCCATCGAGAACCTCAGTGGTTTAGGGAATAACGATGATTTCGAATTTATCGATGGAGCCTCCCTCTCCGGTGTATTAGATGGTGGTGCAGGCAGCAACAGCCTTGATTTCTCGTCACGTAGTGACGATCAAACTGTGCGGTTGACTGGCTTGGGTTCTGGGGCCGTTGATGGGTTCACAGGAAGTGTTGATGGTGTACTGACGACCTTCGATCATATCGATGAGATCGCCGCAAGCGCTGCAGTTGGTTTGGTAGACACGCTGGATGGTCTCAATGCAGATGCAACCTGGAAACTGGATGTGGGTCAATATATCAGCACGAACTCACTCAATTTCTCTGGGTTCGATGCATTATTGGGCGGAAGCGGAGAAGACACATTCGACTTACCTGGAGCGCTGAATTTTTCCTTGTCGGGCGGTGGTGGCAAAGATAGCTTCGATTTCTACAATGCCACCGCTTTTACGGGCTTCATTGATGGCGGTTCGGACATGGATACCCTTGACTATAGTCAGGTTACAAGTAACGTCGAGGTCAATTTCGCCACCGGTTCGGCAACCGGTGTCAACGCTGGCGCCGTTGGAAGTGTTATCAATGTGGAGAACTTACTCGGTGGATCTGGTGATAATACCATCACGGGTGATAGTGGAGATAATACCTACTCCTTCTCTGATAATTGGGGTGTTACAACGGTTGACGAAAGACCGATCAGTGGTGGCGGTGGCAACGATACGATCGAATTCTCAGGCGTTACCCTATTAGGGAGTGGAACCCTGACCTTTACCTTCGATGGCGTTGTCTTCACAATAGAAGACAGCATTACAGGGAGCATCGTCAATACTGATATCTTTATCGAAAACTTTGTTGGTGGTCCGACGAACGATGACTTTGTATTCATCAATGGAGCAGTGCTGAATGGCTATATCGATGGTGGGTTGGGGGTTGATACCCTGGATTACAGCGGCTACGACAGCCCGCGGCACTTCACGCTGACGAAACACGGCACTCAGAATGGATACCGTGGAACCGAGGCCAGCCTTGCCGGGGGCTTTGACAATATCAACGCTCTAATAGGCACTGCACTGGTTTCCCCCGACTCACTTATAGGAATGAACGCAATTGCCACCTGGGAGATTGATACCGGGTCTAATCAATACTCAACGGATGCAACCCACAGCTTAGAGTTCTCGCGGATTGAAGATCTGTTGGGGAATGGATCTGCGGATGTATTTGCATTCCAGGATACTGCCACCCATACGGGCATCTTTGACGGTGGTGGCGGCCTGGACACGCTGGACTACAGCGCATACTCGACAACCATCTGTGCCAATCTGGATAACACGGTTTACGCTGCCCTCCTGGGTGGTGTTGCGATCACCTGTCAGCCAGGCTCAACGACTGCCCTGAATGCAGGCGCGCCTGGTTCCCTCTTTGCCTTTGAGAACCTTACGGGTGGTACGGCAGCTGATTTGTTGATCGGCAACGATTTGGCCAATATCATTACTGGCAACGCAGGCAATGACGAAATGTACGGCAATAGCGGCAACGACGCCTTCATTATCGATGATCTCTGGGGCAACGATAACGTGTACGAGAACCTCAACGAGGGTATTGATCTCATCGACCTGACCCAGGTAGATGCTGATCTGGATATCGTCCTCAACAGTATCCACATTGACGACAATGCGCTTGGCGATACCTTAGATCATGCAGAAGATAATCTTGAGGTCATATACAGCGGCAAGGGCGATGATACCTTCACACTAAATGGCAATCACTCGGTTTCCCTATACGGAGGAGCTGGAAGCGATCAATTTGTATTCGCTGATGGATCCCAATTGTCAGGCCTGATAGATGGTCAGGCAGGAAATGACACTATCAGCGCCGGATTGTACTCTTCTCCGCTGACAGCGACCCTGACAGACATCGGATCTGAAGATGGCCTGAGTGGCAGGATTATTACCACAATTGCTGGATCAACTCAAACGGTGGGCACCTTTACTAATCTGGATCAACTACTCGGTGGGCAGAATATCGATACTTTAGTTGGTCGCAATGCTGCTGCCCTTTGGGAGTTGGACGGCAGCGACCGATATCTGGATGTTGCTAGCGGACAGAGCCTTGGTTTCGACGAATTTGAGATCTTACAAGGTGGTTCCAGCGCAGATTTCTTCGATGTTACGGCAAACAGCACCTATATCCTTCGGGGCGAAAAGGGCAATGATACCTTCTCATTGGATAACCTGATCCAATTAACGGGCAATGTCGATGGAGGCGGTGGCGCAAATACGGTTGATTTCAGCCGCTATGTGATTCCTCGTAATTTCCGTCTTACGGGATTTGGCAGTCAGGTAGGGTTTACCGGAACAGATACTGCCAACACAATTTCAGGCGGTTTCGACAATATCACTCGCCTGTGTGGAGGAACGGCAATAGACTCCCTGACCGGCTTGAATTCCCCGTCGGTGTGGCATATCACCGGGAGTGGTGATTATACATCTCAAAACCGTTCGCTTGAATTCGAAGAAATCGAAACGCTCAATGGAAGCGCCTACGATGACCAATTTATCTTTAATGATGGTGTTCATATGTTTGGAAATATTGATGGGCGTGGCGGAACGGACACAATTGATTTCAGGAGGTTCACAACGGGTATTTACGTGGATTTGAGCCGCAACATCGCTAATAACCTGCCCGGCTTCACGAGCATCGTCTCTGGCGGTCTAAGCAGCATCGAGAATGTGTTAGGTGGTTCTGGAAATGACACTCTGATTGGTGATGACAGGCAGAATATGTTGGATGGCGGTCCAGGAATCGATAATCTGGATGGTCGCGATGGCGATGATACTTTCTACAGCGGAAACGGATTCGATACCATTCAAGGTGGTTCAGGATATGATACGCTTTATGTTACTCCTGAGGGCACGTATATCGCCTTCTCCATTGAAAATATTGTGATCTTGTGGCCGCCAGAGCCTGAACCTGTGCCTGAACCTGTGCCTGTGCCTGTGCCGGCACCAGTAATTTTGCCTGATGTCATTGAAGAAGAGCAAATTGGCCTGGTATTGGCAATCGGTATTCCCGTGACTGGTTATCTTGTGCCCCGGATTGTCCCCGTATTGAGTGAAGAGAAAGTCGCCTTAATTGAATATACGCCGACAATCTTGGTACTGCTTGAACCGGAGCAGTATGAAAACAGTTTCTTCGAACTTAAGTTAATGTCTGTCTCGCCATACTATGAAGCAAATTTGGGCGATCAGGTATTCTTCCCAGTTGGGAGTGGAGATGCTGCCAGCCTGAAACGGGAATCTGTTGAAACATTGCATGACAGAATAAGTGAAATTGATGAATTTGTTTCTGCAATGACGGTGTCTATATATGCTGATGAATTGCTTGTGGGTATTGTTCCCAACCAGCAGTTAATAACGCTATCTTTCATCATTCCTGAAGAATTAATTGGCCGTGAATTCATCATTCTCTATTGGGATCAGACACTTGATAATGGACTGGGTGGATGGGTTGAGATAGATACAACAGTGCTTTACTGGGATGCGCGGCTTAATAATAACCTCGGTGGCTGGATAGATGCTCCACTCTCAGATGTCGAGTTGAGTTTTGTGATTGAAGGTCGCGCCGTGGCGACGGTTAACTTTACAGGCACTTTTATGTTAGTGGTTGTGGAAAGGGATGGTTGATCTAATCTATTTTTCCACTTCCACCCACATCTGATCTCCATCCGTAGATATATGAATCCAGCCGTGCTGATCGGTGCGCAGGAGGGAGTAGCCGCCGAGGATGTCTAAGGTCTCTGCGTCGGGGCGCCCGTTGCGATCATCGGCGGCAACGGAGAGCAAGACGAGTTTCGGGTTCAGGGTGTTGATCCATTCTAGGGGATTGAGCGGTGCATAGCCGTTGTCGGCCAGTACGAACACTGTCACCGGGCCGATGTCTTTGCCCATTCTGAGGCTTTCATAATCGTCTTCGTGCGCGCCTAAAGGCAGCAGGGCGCGGAAATTTTCCCATTCGATGAGCAAGATCGCACCGCGGGAACCGGCTGTCAATAGGCTCAGGCTGGCTCCGTTACCGAGATCAAAACTGTGGCCGGATTCTGCCAAAATAAGCGGGATATTTGACTCGGTGATGGCCTCGCGCAGGTAGTCAGCCGAGCGGTTGGGACTCTCTGGCCCGGCCCATAGCACGCTGCCCGGTGGGAATCGCTCCAAGGAACGGGGGAGCGCGGAAATTTGCCCGGTGCTGGTTCCTGCAACGATGAACCAGTCCAACTCTCGATGGAAGGGCGGCAGCCTGCGGCCCAGGCCGTTGGAGAGCAGGCTGGCGGAAGGGCCGCCGTCAACCAAGACATATCGCCCTGTGGGGGTCTGGATGAGCAGCGCGTCACCAGTGCCGACATCGAGGACGGTCAGGTGCAGGCGGCCATCCGGGGCGCTCAGAACGGCGCGCCAGGTTATGACGGTGAAAATGCCCAGAGCTGCGATTAACGGAATCGGCTTGAGGGTAGAACCCCACTTCTTTGCGTGAGACCATCCCAGAGTGAGTCCGAGGAGCAGCGCGTAGAACAGGATCACCCACAGGAGACCAAAATCCCCCAAAATCATCACGCCGCGTCGCCATTCGCCAAAATATTCCACCACCCGGATGGTGAATAGCACAAACGGCCACGCCAGCGGCGCGGCCAGCTTGCCAAGCGGCAGCCAGATCACGCCTAAAATCAGCGCCAGCCCGCCCACGGTCATAATCGGCGCTTGTACTGGCAAAATGACGGGATTGGTGATGAAAGCGCTCAGTGAAATGCGCCCGAAGTGGTAGGCCATGATGGGCAGGGTAGTGAGCTGGGCGGCGATGGTAAAGAGGAAATATTCCCCGATTGGCCCCGCTAATTTTTGGGCTGTCGCGAGTGGCATGTGGCGAGTTGCGAAGCGGATGAAGGCTTGAGCAAAGGGGTCGGCGTAGAGTACCAGGCCGAGGGTGGCGGCGAAGGAGAGTTGGAAACCGACATCCCAGGGGACATGGGGATTGTGCAGGGCCATAACGGCGGCGATAAAAGCCAGCGTGTTCAACCCGTGTTGGCGGCGTCCCATTTGGCGGGCAAAGAGTGAAAGCCCGCCCATTAGCGCGGCGCGTAGCACAGCCGCGTCGGCCCCGACCAGGATGGTGTAGAGCGCGATGCCCAGCGCGGCGGCAATGGCCGCTTTGCGCGGGTTGAAGATACGCCCGAAAAAATTGGCGAAGAGCGCGGCGATGATTGTAATATTGAAGCCAGAAATGGCAATGACATGGCTGGTGCCGGTATTCTTGAAGGCTTCTTGCACTGGTGCGGGGATGCCGGTTTCGATACCGAGCAGAATCCCGGCGAAGAGGGATGCTTCGGGGTCAGGCCAGAGTTGATAGACGGTATCGAGGGCGCGTTCTTTAAGGGTGTAGATCGCTTGCATCAGCGGATTGCCCTGTTTTTCTTCGAGCAGTCCGGTGCGATTGATGGGCATGTAACTGTAGATGCCCTGCCGGGCGAGGTAATCGCGGTAGGAAAACTCCTCGGCGCTTGGCGGCGTCTGAATGCGGCCGCGCAGCATGATACGATCGCCATAGTGAAAATTTTCATCGACCTCGACGCGTGCTAGCAGCAATCCGCTGACCGGAGTAGCAATCACATCATTGGCTGAATGGATGCGTTCCGTAGCGATGCGTAGATTGGTATAGGTGTCGCGTTGATCGGGAAAATTTATCACCACGCCGGTGACGACCATGGTTTGTTCAATGTCGTTGTAGAAGGCGATGTGGTTGCGGGTGTTGGTATCCGGGATGCAGGCCTGATAACGGGCAGCGCCGAGGGTGAGGGCAAACAATAGAATTGGAAAGGGTGGGTTGAGAGCGAAACGTTGAAGGTTGACAGGTTGAATGCTGGCGCGTTTCAATGCGTAACGTGCCAGCGCGAGAATAAACGCCGCACCGGCCAAGTTGAGCCAGGTGGTTGTGGGGTAGGTGATGTTGGCTGCAATGAAAATGCCCGAAAGAAAAGCCAGTGAGAGCCAGATTAGAGGCATTGAATCAGAGAATAGTGAATCAATGGATCAATGAGCGTATGAGTTGGCAATGGGTGAGTGGGGGTATTTGCTGATATTGACGCTGTTTATCTCACCCTCTCAGCAACATTATAATTTTAGCACAAATATATATTATCTTGTGACATTTAAGGGTTATCGCGTAAAATCCCCATACCGATAACAGTCAGACGTTTTTGCTGGGCCAGAAAAAATGGGGTTTGTGATTGCCCAAATATCCCCGGTTTCATCGGTAATATCAAGGCGATACCACATCGGGCGAGCTGGATTAGCTGGATGCTGAAAGTGTAGAGTATCAGATGCGCTACTGGTGGACTTCTGAGTAATGACCAGGCCATTTTCAACCAATTGGGCAGTGAGTGGCCGAGTTGCATGGCTCAACGAAACCGTGAAGCTGATTTCGCCGCTTTGAATGCCCATATCCGCGCCGATTTGATAGATTTCACCGCCGGCTTCGGCTTCGAAGGTGAGTTGTGGGCCTTTGGTAACATAGGCGCGTCGTTGGCGTATGCCATCCAGAATCCCCCCCGCCGAAAGTTCATCTGCATAAACGCAAGTCATGGGCATACCCAGGCGCTCGCCGTATTTGTTTTCTTCGGGACGTGGCGGGAAGTGATAATCGCTGCCGCCGATGGCGGTGATGCGATATCCGGCGTTGAGCCAGTTGGTCCACATGGTAACTGCTTCAGGATTGGCAGTGATATTGTCAGGCCAGTAGAGATCATTCCAGATTTCCAGACAGCCAACCTGGCGCAGGTCGCAATCTTCAAATTGCCAATCCCAGGGCGGCAGAAAGGGATGGTTGATGGAATTCAGCAGGCCATCGGCGGATATGGCTTGCATCAATTCTGTGATGGTCTGGTATCGGTCTGGCAGCGAGACTTCGAGTTGATCGCTGCAAATCGCTTCCATCCAGTCTCGCCAGCCCTCCAGGGCAAATGTGTTGAAGTGGCCTTTATCGAAGGTTAACTCCAGCCCCGGGATAACCAGGAAATCGGCACGGGGCGTGAAATCCAGCAGCCCGGCAAAGGTATTGTGATCGGTGATGGCGATGAAATCCAGTCCTTCAGCTTTGGCGATGCCCGCCAGAACATCTGCCGGATAGATGCCATCCGATGCTTGGGTGTGGGTGTGAAAGTCGCCGCGGTACCAACCGGCATCAGGGTTGACGATCTGTGAAAAACTCTGTTCGAAAGCAACGTGTTTTGATGGGGCAAATTTCATATTCTGGCCTTTAAACTGGCACATCTCTTTGAGATGATGAGTGATGAAATTTTTGAACCGTCAGATGATTAGAAGGATGACTCGACCCAGCGTTTTCTTTGCACAGAAGTGTGAGAAAAATCAGCGTATGTATCCCCTCTCCCATTTGGGAGAGGGCGAGGGGGTTTTACCGATTGACAAGATACAGCGCCCCAATTGCCAGTAAGATGAAAAATCCACCTGAGATTGCTGCTGCTTGTACAATCTCGGATTTTTCTCGGCGGTCGATGAGCACGTAGTTAGGATGCAGGCCGCGCACTTCGAGCAGCGGCCCGCCCAGCCAGGTGAACGCGGTTCCGCCGATCAGCCCGCCAATATGCCCCCAATTGTCGATGCCGGGCGAAAGGCCGATGAGTAAGTTTATCGCCGCCACCTGGATAATGCGGCGTAAGGAGGCCTGACTGACCTGCTCGCCAAATATCTTGCGATTGTGATGAATAAAAACACCTTGCGCGCCCAACAGCCCGAAGATTGCTGTGGAAGAACCCAATGAGGCGGCCTCAGTGAACATCATTGAGAATACATTGCCCGCGAACCCGCCAATTAAATATAAGGCCAAAAAGCGCCAATGACCGAAGCTGCTCTCCAGATTTGGCCCAAAGAGATACAGAGCATACATATTGAAGCCAATGTGTATGATGGATCCGTGTAACAAGATGGGCGTAATTAGCCGCCAGACCTGGCCCTGGGCGATCAACTCATTGACTTTGACGCCTAATTGTACGGGAATGTCATACCCAAAGATGGACGTGCTGAGCATTTGCAAAAGGTAGACGGCAATCGTCAATCCCAGGAGGGTATAGGTGATATAGGAGCGCGGCTTGCGGGAACGGGTTTTCGCCGCGGGCGTAGAATCTGATTGGGGGGCAGCAGCCCACGCCACAGTCGATTCTGGATCGTCTTGTTCGGGATACGAATAATTTTCGGGGGATTGATTGTTCACAGGCTTACCTTTCGATGTTCTACCCGATGATGTTCCGCGGTGATAATGGCGATAATATCGTCTACGGCTTCATCGAGTTGGTTGTCGGCGTTGATCACAATATAGTCAAACAGCGTGCTGGTTTCGAGTTCGCGGTAGGCTGTGGCAATGCGCAGGTGTATTTCTTCAGGGCTTTCGGTGCCGCGAGCGGTTAGTCGCCGGATAAATTCTTCCTCACTGTTGGTGGTCAGAAAGATCAGTACGGCTTCAGGGAATTTCGCGCGCATGGTCTCGGCACCCTGCACATCTACACGCATAATTACATCTTTTCCGCTGGACATTGCTTGTCGCACTTGCGCTTTGGGTACGCCTTTGTAGTCGCTATACACTTTGGCATATTCAATCAACTCGTCATCGGCGATCATTTGCTCAAACTCGGCGCGGGTTACGAAAAAATAATCCACGCCGTGTGTTTCGCTGGGGCGCGGCGGGCGCGATGTAGCTGTGACAACAAAATGAATCGGCAGCCCGCGTTTTTCCAGATGCCGTACCACGCTGTCTTTCCCGGCAGCGGAAATGCCCGAGATCACGATCATCAGCGGTTGGGGATGATAAAAATTAAAGGAGTTTGGTTTCTCTGTCATGGTCATCTCGAATTGGGGGCATTATAATACAGAAGAATCAAATTCGATTAGAACTCCAAGATTTTTCATTGAAGGGAAAAATTTGCTCCCCCAAATTTTGAAAAGTCGTTGCGATGCGAATTCGCGGCCAAATCTTGGATGCTTGGATGAATGTGGAGAAATGTGCACTATGCCAACGTATCAATATCGTTGCCTGGATTGCAAGCGACCTTTTGAAATCTTTTTATCGTATTCAGATTATGAAAGCTACAAACCGGCTTGCCAGCGCTGCCAAAGCGAGCATGTGCAACGACGCATCGGGCGAATTCGGATCGCAAAATCGGATGAACGGCGTTTTGAAAATATGGCTGACCCCGCTGCGCT
>JACKQG010005406.1_pt1 | contig 14089 bp, 11 predicted proteins | sample 8237621 | NCBI WGS metagenome assembly JACKQG01 (sample SAMN15677084, study PRJNA649215) | marine metagenome | biome: marine; feature: Black Sea; material: saline water; isolation source: suspended particulate matter (SPM) from the Black Sea western gyre | collected 2013-06-09/2013-06-10 | depth...
CAAAAACTCGCGCTTTTTTTATTGGGAAATATGTTACGCAAAAGAAAAAAAGTATTGTCAAAGATGTTGGTGTGCAAAGGTGATACTCGCGCGCGGTCTTTACAGACCGCGCGCAGTATTTTTGAGTATGTATTTTTTGAGTTGTCCACACCAGTGAAGCTTGTCGCTCGGGTTAGAATAGGGGGGCATTTTTTATTTTTGTTAATCATTTATTTGTAACAGTTCTTACATATGGTAAAAGGATCCACATCCACGAAGAAGACATCTGATCTTTTTAAGAAGATTACAAAACGTGATGGAAGCATCGCGACTTTTGATATTACTCATATTTCAGGTGCTATTCAAAAGGCAATGAAGGAAACAGGTGAAGGAGATGAATTTGAAGCATATCGTATTGCTGAGAAGGTAGTACATGAACTATCCAAGATGCATGTAAAGGAAAAAGGATATGTTCCGGGTGTGGAAGAGATCCAGGATGCGGTAGAGCGTGAGCTTATTTGGGAAGACTTTGCCGCAACAGCGAAGGCGTATATTCTGTATCGGCAAAAGCGTGCCGAGGAACGTCGCAAAAAAGGCGCGGTGCCGGAGCATGTGAAAAAGCTCACTGAAGAATCAAGCAAGTATTTTCGCAATCAACTTGCCGAGTTTGTTTTCTATCGTACCTATGCCAGGTGGATTGAAGAAGAGGGGCGTCGCGAGACGTGGATTGAGACCGTAGACCGCTACATGGAGTTTATGAAGAAAAAACTCGGTACCAAACTCACTTCTCGTGATTATAATCGTGTACGCGAAGCAATATTAAAACAAGAAGCGATGCCCTCAATGCGACTTCTGCAATTTGCCGGTGATCCGGCAGAACGAACAAACGTGTGTGCATACAACTGTTCATATACGACGCCAACCCGTATCGAAGACTTCGGTGAAGCGATGTATGTTCTTATGTGTGGTTCGGGCTTGGGATTTTCTGTGGAGAGTAAGTATGTGCAACAACTTCCTCAGATTAAAGAACAGACCGGGAAGAAATTGAAAACCTATGTTATCCCCGACACAAAGGAGGGATGGGCAGATGCGTTGGTGCATGGTATGAAACAATGGTTTGCGGGCAAAGACGTAGAGTTTGATTATTCGGAGCTTCGTCCGGCTGGCGCGCGCTTGAAAACCATGGGGGGGCGGTCTTCCGGTCCTGAACCGCTTCGTAATGTACTGGTCTTTACGCGAGAAAAGATTTTGAAGCGACAAGGTCGTCGTCTGACCAATCTCGATGCACATGATATTATGTGTAAAATCGGAGAGGTGGTGGTTGCCGGCGGTGTGCGAAGAAGCGCACTCATCTCTCTTTCAGATCTCGATGACGGCGATATGCGCGACGCAAAGCGCGGGCAATTTTACTACACCGAGCCGCAGCGTGTTATGTCTAATAATTCCGCCGTGTACACTGAAAAGCCCTCCAATGAAGATTTCATTGATGAATGGGTGGCGCTTATGAAAAGTGGATCAGGCGAACGTGGTATTTTTAATCGTGCAGCACTGAAAACCTCATTACCAGAGCGTCGTCTGGAATTCTTGAAAGGAAACGTGTCGGATTTGGGGAGTAATCCGTGCGGGGAGATTATTCTTCAGCCGCATCAATTTTGCAACCTTTCGGAAGTGGTGGCTCGTTCCAATGACACAGAAGAAACATTGCTTGAAAAAGTACGGATTGCGACCATCCTCGGAACGTATCAAGCGATGCTAACTGATTTCGGGTATTTGCGCGATAGTTGGAAGAAGAATTGTGAGGCGGAGCGATTGCTCGGGGTTTCGCTTACCGGTCAGTGGGATAGCCCTGTGGCGCGAAAAGAGGAGATGTTGAAAAAACTTCGTGCAGAAGTGATTAAAACAAATCGCGCGTATGCGAAGAAGTGGGGTGTGAAGGAATCAACGTGTACCACGTCGGTGAAGCCCTCCGGTACCGTCTCACAGGTCGTTGACTCGTCTTCGGGTATGCATCCACGTCATTCCGAATACTACATTCGTCGGGTGCGTATTGCTTCAAATGATCCGCTTTTCAGAATGATGAAGAACCAGGGCGTGCCGTATAAGCCGGAAGTGGGGCAATCAATGGAGGAAGCAAATACATATGTCCTTGAATTCCCTATCAAATCTCCGAAAAGTTCGGTGTATAAAGATGATATTTCGGCAATTGAACAGCTTGAGCACTGGAAGAAAGTGAAAGTGTATTATACGGAACATAATCCGTCGGTAACGATTTCGGTAGGTGAAGATGAATGGATCGCCGTTGCTAATTGGGTATACGAAAATTGGGGTATCGTGGGAGGACTCGCATTTTTGCCACGTGATATCATGTGTATCAACTTGCGCCATATGAGGCGATTGATAAAAAACACTACGATGCACTCGTGAAAAATCTCGGCACTATCGATTTCTCCGAAATCGTTCTCTATGAAAAGGATGACGCAACGGAAGTGAAAAAAGAATTGGCATGTGCTGGTGGCACCTGCGATATTGTGTAGTGCTTTCATCGTTCGTATTCTAGAAGCATCTCGCTTTGTTTTCAGAGTGGAATTTTGATATACTGAAAAAGAAGTTTTTTGTGACGGTACTCTATTTATTATTATTTCCAAACCATGCTATCTCGTATTCTTGCCAATGTACCACTTATCCTCCTTGTCTTAGGAGTAATTATTCTTGCGCCGTTCTTTTTTACAGTCGGTCTCGATATTTCATTTGCGAAGTTGTCTCTTCTTGCTGTGACCGCTTTTCTTGCGCTTATTGTGTACGTGATATACAGTTTGCGCGACGGATCAATCGCAATACCCAAGACTCGACTCTGGATCGGTGTCGGTGTTCTCTTGCTTGTTACCATTATCTCCGGCTTGTTTTCTCCTGTTCCCACTGTGTCATTTCTTGGAGCAGGAGGTGAAGTCGGTACAGTCTTCGCACTCCTTGTGTTTGTTGCACTTTTTACTGTTGCCGCACTGACTTTTCGTTCACGAGAGCATGCACTGTACCTCTATCTAGGATTAGGGGGAGTGGGGTTTGTTATCGCACTTCATTATCTTCTGAATCTTATGCTGCTTCACATGGGAAGCACTGCATTGTCGTTGGGTGTCTTTACTCACACAACGGTAAATGTCATTGGAAAGTGGAATGAATTCGGTATTTTTTACGGACTCATCACCATTCTTTCGTTACTCGCACTTCTTCTCGGGCATAAAACACGCATGCTCCGTGTTGCCTCATCGATTTTTCTTGCTACCGGTTTGGTGATGGTTGCAATCGTGAATTTCGTCTTCGCGTGGTGGATTATTGGAATCTTTTCCCTCCTTCTTTTTGTATACATGATTTCGTTTGGACGTGCTCTTTCAATGAGAACGGATGCGTCGAATCAATATCAGGTGCCGTTTGTTCCATTGGTGGTGTTGCTTGTCTCGGTTATCTTTCTCTTGCCCGGGAATCTTGGTGGAGCACTCTCCGACAGACTTGCAATATCTGATACCGAAGTACGCCCTTCAATAGAAGGAACAGCTCGTATTGCCACGCTTTCATGGCAGGATGGATGGAAGAATGCGACTATCGGCGTTGGACCGAATCGTTTCGCTTCCGCCTGGACGACCCACAAGTTTGTAGGGGTGAATCAAACAGATGCATGGAATACTGATTTCAAAGCAGGTTTTGGAACCATTCCTTCAACAGCTGTTACGCTTGGCATTGTCGGTATTCTTGCATGGATCGTATTCCTTGCTTTGTTTGTTCTTGAGGGGTTGAGAGGTATTGTCCGTGCGAGTTTACGGGAAGCATCACGCCTCGGTGTTGTCATGTCGTTTCTCGCGGCGTTGTATTTATGGATTGTAGCTCTTATGTATACACCGAGTGCACTGCTCTTTGCATTTGCTTTCCTCTTTTCGGGTGTGTGTGTTGGGCTCCTTGCACGTGAAGAAATTATTCCGATAAAGCGATTTTCATTTACCGAAGATCCGCGCATTGGTTTTGTATCGGTACTTGTCAGCGTTGTTGTTTTGATTGGTAGTGTTGCGGCCGCTTACGGCGTTTCCATACGGTATGTTTCAGGTGTTCTGTTTAGAGATGGCATTGTGTTTTCTCAAAAAGGAGATACTGATAACGCTATTGCGCGTATTACATCGGCACTGCGTCTTTATGAGCATGATTCGTATTATCGCGCACTAACACAAGGATATATGGCACGTCTCGGCACAATTTCAGTTGATGAGGTGGGACAAGAAACAGCTCTTGCGCAGTTTCGTGAAGTGTTGGGAAATGCTATTACGAGCGCGGAAGCTGCGATTGCATACGACAAAACAAATGACGCCAATGAGCTTGCACTCGCTTTGGTGTATGCCGAAGCCGCTGCCTATGGTGTGGAGGGTGCGGAAGACAGTGCCATTGCTGCATATGATCGTGTCGCGGTTTTGAATCCATTGAGTCCTGAGATACCTTATTTGAAAGCGCGTTTGGCGATTGCAAACGGGGATACTGAAACAGCCCGTGCTCATATTGCGGAGGCCATCGGCATGAAAAACAATTACACGTCTGCCATTTTTCTTCTTGCACAAATAGAAGAGTCGGAAGGAAATATGGAAGAAGCTATCTATTTTGCAGAGGCGGCTTCCTCACTCGCGCCCCTTGATGCAGGACTTCATTTTCAGCTCGGTCTTCTCAAATATAAGAAAGAGGATTATGCCGGCGCCAAAACCGCATTTATACGCGCTGTGACGGTTTTTCCGACATACAGCAACGCGCTCTACTTCCTTGGTCTTTCGTATGATCTGCTTGGTGAGAGTAATCAAGCCGTAACCGTCTTTGAAGAGCTTGCGCGTCGATTTCCCGACAACGAAGAGGTGACAGCGGTGCTTTCTCGTCTCAAGAGCGGACAGTCAGCCGTGCCGGAAGAAATTGAAGAAGCTCCTGAGGACGGCGAAGAGCCACCGATTGAAGAGTAATTGTGAAGCGAAGCATTGAATTGTTTTTACAGTATGGTACGAAAAGTCCTCGCATTCATGCATACGGAGATTGTCAATATACACCATGCAGCATATCTGCTTGGTGTATTTGCTTTCGGTTCACAGCTTCTTGGGCTTGTTCGCGATCGCATGCTCGCACATCACTTTGGTGCATCTTCAATGCTTGATGTATACTATGCGGCATTTCGCATTCCCGATATGGTATATATTGTCATTGCGTCACTCGTGTCGATCTCGGTGTTAGTGCCTTTTCTTTCAGAAAGTTTTACGCGCGATGCACAATCAGGTGGGAATGAACAAACGCGAGCACTTCTTTCGAGCGTGACAACAATGTTTTTCGGATTGATTATCCTTGTTTCCCTTGCACTTCTTCTTGTGATGCCCACTCTTGCTTCAATTGTGGCACCCGGCTTTACCGGTGAGGATCGAGAACTTTTTATTCTTTTGTCGCGAATACTCCTTCTTTCGCCGGTTATCTTGGGGTTTTCCAATGTGCTCGGCAGTATTACACAGAGCAAACAGAAATTTTTTGTGTATGCCGTTGCGCCGATGCTATACAATTTTGGTATTATCATCGGTATTCTTTTTTTCCTACCGATATGGGGCATGACGGGTGTTGTCGTTGGTGTTTTGTGCGGCTCTCTCTTTCACGCGCTTATTCAGGTCCCAACGATTAGGCGAGAAGGGCTTTTCCCACGCCTGACACTCAAGCCAAATGTGGATATATTGAAACGGATTACCGCGCTTTCCATACCACGCTCGCTCGCGCTCGCTTCAACACAGTTTGTTTTTCTCGTGCTTGTCGCGCTTGCCACAACACTTTCCGAGGGCTCGGTAACGGTACTTTCATTTTCCTTCAACATCCAATCCGTGCCACTCTCAATTATTGGGGTAAGTTATTCTGTCGCTGCGTTTCCCGCATTAGCACGGTTTGCTTCCAAAGGTGAAGGAAAACGATTTGCCGAACACATGGCACTTGCGGCTCGCCATATTATTCTTTGGTCTATGCCGGCAATTATGCTCTTTATTGTGTTGCGCGCGCAGATTGTGCGTGTGGTTTTGGGTTCGGGGAGTTTTGATTGGACGGACACACGGCTTACCGCCGCGGCACTCGCCGCCTACGTGGTATCGGTTGTGGCTCAGGCATTACAGCTTCTTTTTGTACGCGGATACTATGCTGCAGGGAAAACGACGATGCCGCTTGTTATCAACGTGGTTTCAGCGGTTGTTATTATCGCCGCTGCATTCAGTGGTCTTCATTTATTCAGTACGTATCCGGACTTTCGACTCTTTCTTGAAGCGGTATTTCGTATTGAAGGGTTGCCCGGAACAGACATTGTTGTTCTGCCCCTTGCATATTCTCTTGGCATGATTGTGAATGTGGTGCTTCTGTGGTGTTTCTTCAATCGCGATTTTCATGCCTTCTCACTCAAAATGGAACGCGCCTTTGCTGAGATGCTCGTGGGCTCCTTTGTGATGGGTCTTGTTGCTTACGGTATGCTTGGTGTTGTGGAGCCGTCTGTTGATACCGACACATTCATTGGTATTTTCTTGCAAGGTGCAATAAGTGGCTTTGCGGGTATTTTTGCAGGAGCGGCTGTACTCTTTCTCATAGGAAATAAGGAAATCAGAGAGCTTGCCACGGCGATTGGTACTCGTACTGGCATGGTTCGGCCAGTTGCTTCAGAGCAGAGGGAATTATAGAAGTGAAATATGAAACACGGAAAATGAAATATGTATGGCGCGGCTACGCCGCGCCGCACACGCAAAAAGAAAAGCGCGCGAAATCTTCGATTTCGCGCGCTTTTCTTTTCTTATTCGGTATGATAGACTACAAATAGGAGATTTTTACAAAGTTCAACCAAAGGGGGCTGGTATGGGTTATGATGTGGAAAAAGAGATGGAAAAATGTGCAAGAAAAGGTATTTCACACAACTTCGATCTCTCGTCTGATCAATATATTTTGAAAGCAAGAAAGCTTACTCTCGAAAGAGCTTTTGAAAGAAGTGAAAAAGTATACATTGTCCCCCTTAATAGAAGAGATGCCACACACTATCTCGCACTGAAGTCTGAAATTCTGGCATGCGCGAGAAGGTGCGATATATACGTTGTCTTACACACTCGCTTAAGAGGTTGTGATTTAGACAGAGGTCTAAGAGGGTGTATTGGTGTGCACGTCGTGTATATCTCAAAAGAACATTTCAGAATGGCCTTCATGAGTGCCGGGGATGGATATTGTATGGTGGTAGGAGAGAATATGAAGATCGTTGCAAATTTTTGTGATCGGAAAATTGCAGAGGAACTTTTTAGTTCCATTCCAAAAACAGAGACGGTATAGTTGCCCACGGAGGGCAACTTTTTTATGCGACAAAAGAGCAAAAATGTGGTATGCTCAAACGGTTATGGATCAAAAGCATATCCGCAATTTCACCATCATCGCGCATATCGACCACGGTAAGTCGACGCTTGCCGATCGTATGCTTGAGCTTACCGAGACGGTTGAGAAGCGTACGCTCAAAGATCAGACACTCGATTCCATGGATTTGGAGCGCGAGCGTGGTATTACCATCAAGATGGCGCCGGTGTCTATGGCGTTTGAGCACGAGGGAGAAAGACACATGCTCAATTTGATTGATACGCCTGGGCACATTGATTTCTCGTATGAGGTCTCTCGTGCACTCAAGGCGGTGGAAGGGACGGTGCTTTTAGTAGACGCGACTCAGGGCGTGCAAGCCCAGACACTCTCTGTTTTGGCAATGGCACGCGAACTCGGACTCGCAATCATTCCAGTGATTTCAAAAATCGATTCACCACTTGCGCGCCCCGATGAGGTTCGGCTTGAGGTTGCTGAGCTCTTGAAGTGCTCACCTGATGATGTGCTTGGCGTTTCAGGGAAAACAGGTGAGGGAGTACAGGAGCTTCTTGATGCTCTCGTGGAGCAGGTGCCGGCACCGAAAAGTGAATATGAAGGGCAGGGGAGCCGTGCACTTATTTTTGATTTTGAATATTCAACGCATAAGGGTGTGATTGTGTATGTGCGGATGCTTGACGGCGCGATTCTTCCCGGTGAAGCATTGACTTTTGTGCAAACAGGCAAACACTGTAAGGCGCTTGAAACAGGCATGTTTACACCTGCTGAGGTGCCGACGAGTGGACTCCGCGCTGGCTCTATTGGATATATTGTAACAGGTGTGAAAGAGGCGGGTGTGGCATCGGTGGGTGATACGCTTATTCTTCGGGGAAAATCTCTGCCAGCACTTCCTGGGTATCAAGAACCAAAGCCGGTGGTGTGGGCGTCTGTTTTTCCGGAGAGCCAGGATGATTTTATGCAGCTTCGTCTCGCGCTCGAACGTTTGCAACTCTCTGATCCGTCGGTCTCGTTTGAGGAAGAGGCGTCGGGAGTGATGGGGCGCGGTTTTCGCTGCGGATTTTTGGGGATGCTTCATTTGGAGATCGTCACGGAGCGTTTGCGTCGGGAGTTTAATCTTGAACTTGTGGTGGCGAGTCCGTCGATTACGTATGATGTAATCTACACGAATGGAAGACGCGAGACGATTTACTCTCCGTCGCTTTTCCCTGATCACAATACCTACGAAAAGGTATATGAGCCATGGGTAGATGCGAGGATTATTTTTCCAGCTGAATACGCTGGTGCGGTAACAAAGCTCTTGTACGACCACGAGTCGGCAACAGGGGATATGGAAAACTTCGGTGACGGACGTATGTCGCTCTCACTTGAGATGCCACTCCGCGAGCTCATGCGCAATTTCTTTGATGAGCTCAAGAGTGCGACATCCGGTTTTGCGTCTCTTTCCTATGACATCACCGAGCTTCGTCCCGCAGAAGTGACGCGTATGGATATTCTTGTTGGCGGCGAGGCGGTGCCGGCATTCACTCGCGTGGTGGCGGAGCGGCGTATTGAAGAAGAGGCGCGAAACACCGTGGAGCGGCTGCACAAGATTTTGCCTCGGCAGATGTTTGTGGTAAAAATTCAAGCAAAAGCAATGGGACGTATTATTGCCTCTGAAACACTCTCGGCCTTTCGCAAAGACGTGACGGCAAAGCTCTACGGGGGTGATATTACCCGAAAGATGAAGCTCTTAGAGAAGCAAAAAAAGGGAAAGAAAAAAATGAAAGGGATGGGAAAGGTAAACATCCCGCAAGACGTTTTTATTAAAATGGTTCGCCCGAAGGATTAATTTCATCTGTCATTCCTGGCTTGACCAGGAATCCAGGCAGAAGTAAGTGGTTGCGTGACTTTGTAGATCCCGCGAGAAGTTGCGGGATGACAGCAAATAGACATCGCTGCTATACCAGTCTCCTACCTTACTAACCTACTATCTCATGTTATTTAACCCAAAACACAAAAAAATAATTAAGGCCATCTGGTCTGTACTTGCTGTCCTCATTATGGTCAGTATGGTCATGTTGTACTCATTTTTTGTATAATGAGGAATAAGATGAAAGTCGGACCCAAGCGCTATCTCTGGAAACGTATGGCAGCATCGCATGTGTCGATTGCCTTTTTAGTAATCGTTGTGTTATTTTTGGGAAATGCGACGTGGAATGTCTATCGTGGATATACGACAGCGCATAAAAAAGAAATGCTGGCAAAAGAAAATCTTGAAGCAGTGGTTGCGCGGGCTGAGGCGCTTGAGATTGATATTGCACGACTCGGGAGCGAGAAAGGAAAAGAAGAAGAAATTCGCACCCGTTTTGGGTATGGAAAAGAGGGAGAACAGATGATTGTCGTCGTCGACGAAAAAGAGAGTGAAAGTAATTTGCCTGAGGATACCGCATGGTATACACGTTTTTGGCATTGGATAACCGATCAGTAATTTCTTCTAAAAGTTTTTGCGGAATTAGTTAAGTGGTATAACATCAGCTTCCCAAGCTGAGATCGCGAGTTCGATTCTCGCATTCCGCACAGCCAAAGCGAACCGCCCCTTCAGAGCGGTTCGCTTTGGCTGTGCGGAATAGCAAGTGCATTTATGCACTTGCGTGCGGAATCGAAGCGCCGGAGTATATCTCGCGCTTGCACGAGATTCGAGGCGCCGTCCAGGAGTACTTTGCGGATTGTGAATGCCTGGAGCAATACGCTTAGTAACTCCGGGACGATTCTCTCCTTTTTCTCAGCTCAAAGCGAACCGCCCCTTCGGGGCGGATTTCGCTTTGAGCTGTGTGGAATGAGCGAGCTAAACATTCTTTACGCACAAATCGCTCCTCGTATTGCAGGCACCACCGCAGGATCCATGACATCCGGTAGGATATAATCCACGGATGGTTCGATAACACCTGCAATGGCTTTCGCTGCGGCAATTTTTACTTCCACCATATGCTCAGATATTACGCACTTTCGCGGAAATGTGTGAGCGTCAAGAAGTCCACGGAAGATACCGGGAAAGACAAGTGCATTATTGATCTGATTAGGGAAGTCGGATCGTCCGGTGCCCACAATATATGCACCGGCAGCATGTGCGTTTTCCGGCATAATTTCCGGCTTCGGATTTGCCATGGCAAAAATGATTGGGTGATCCGCCATCGTGCGAACCATATGTTCCGAGAGAATACAGCACTTGGAGACACCGATGAAAACATCGGCTCCCTTAAGAGCCACGGTAATGTCTCCGGAAAGTGCGCGTGGGTTGGAATCCTTGGCAATACGTTTTTTATACGGATTCAAATCAGTGCGGTTGGAAGATACAATACCTTTACTATCAACAAGAACAATATCTTTCACACCATATGCACGGAGAAGTCGTGTAATGGCAATGCCGGCGGCACCGGCACCGTTTACCACAATACGAAGCTCGCTAACTTTACTTTCTCGAAGCCGTGCGGCATTCAAAAGTGCGGCAAGGGTGACAATAGCAGTGCCGTCTTGATCGTCGTGAAAGACGGGAATGGGGAGTTCAGTTTCCAGGTGTTTAAGAATATCAAAACATTTCGGCGCGGCAATATCCTCAAGATTAATACCGCCGAATGATGGAGCGATGTGTTTGCAAAATTGAATAATTTCTTCGGTGTTTTGAGTGTTGATGCACAAAGGAACCGCATCAATATCCGCTTGTGCTTTGAAAATCATCGCTTTTCCTTCCATGACCGGTAGTGCGGCTTCTGGACCGATATTTCCTAAGCCAAGCACAGCACTACCATCGGAGACGATAGCAACGGTGTTACTTCTATTGGTGAGTGCCTGAATCTCCCGTGGTTCTTCGGCGATACGCTCACACACTTTGGCAACGCCGGGTGTATAGGCGAGCGCAAGATCGTCCGCGTTTTTGAGCGGTGCTTTTGCTTTCGTCTCTATTTTTCCACGATGGTCGCGATGATAGGAGATAGGGTCGGTACTCATGGGTAATTTTGATGATGAATACGCGGATAGTATAGCATATTCGTAATACCTTTCATTGTGATACGGAAAGAGGTATGATACAGACATGAGACATGAAGAATATTCTAATGATTTTGAACTTTCTCCCGCAGAGAGGGTGCATTTTGGGGAGGTGGGTGAAAGGCGCAGAAGTAGTGCCGAAGAAGAGGAGTTTGAGAAGGCGAAAGAGAGAGTGAAGAAAAAAAGAGAAAAGGAAGATACGGAAAGAAGAACAAAGGTTCGCATACTGCAAAAAGAATTGAACAAAAGAGATTTGTCTTGCACAGTGCCCCCACCTCGCGGAGTAACACGTCCCGGAGAAAAACAGTTTACAGAAGACGAAGAGCTCGCTGATACAGATGAGCAGAGGGTGATGAGCCGCCGGAAGTTCCTTAAAAAGGTGGCAATTGGCGGAACTGCTCTTTTGGGTGCGGGAATTGTAGGGAGAATGGCAGGACTTTTTTCTGGAAAAGAAGAAAAGGAGACACGGTTTGATTTGCCGGACGGTGAGTATGAGCGAAGAAGGTTTCTTATGGGCGTTCGCGCAGAGGGTGCTTTTATTGCAGAAGATCAAGAAACAATACTTGATGCGGGGGTTATGGATACTTTGAAAGACTATTGGAAAGATGTATATACGGGAGAGAAAAAGAAAAAAGATGAGAATGGTAGGGAAATACAATACGATATTGCCGGTGCATACGGAAGAATGCTCAAACACGACGAAGATATAAAAGCTGAGTTTACAGAACAAGGTGTTTCTCCCGATTTGCGATTTCTCTCTATTGTAGAGTCAAATTGGAATAATTTCGGAGAGAAATATTCATGGGATAGAGCAGGTGGACCATTTCAATTTATGGCAAAGACGGCAACATGGCTTGGGCTTATAATAGATCCTGATTTGGATCTTGATGAACGTTTTATCCCTAAAAGAAGTGCACAGGCGGCCGCAGAGTACTTGGAATGGATGCTGAAAGGAAACGGTAACGACCCTCGTTTGGCACTTCATGAATATAACGGAAGTTTCGCTTTACGCTATCGGTTAAGAAAAAATAAAAAGAACGAAAGACCTTCGTATGATGATTTTCTCAAACACATGTCTCGAAGTATTAACACAAGGCGTTCAGTAATGAAGCGGTTTGGAGAGAAGCGATTTTCAGCTGACTTGAAGGAAGGGTGGGAAGGGGGTGTGTTGGGGAATTATAAGGAAAATATTGAGTACATGGCAAAAGTGATGGCGGTGATTGAGTTGGTGAATGATTCGGGTTGGCGAAAAGAACACGGGTTTGAGTAGAGCATATACCCCCTTAGGGTATGTTGTCTTTTATTGAGGACATGATATAATAGGAGAGTTAATGTATTATTCATTATTTATCTTTTATCTATGGATCAGAAAGAAGTTGTTGTATATTCCACTCCGACATGTGCCTTTTGTCACATGGCAAAGGAATTCTTCACGGAGAAAGGTGTTGAATTCACCGAGTATGATGTTGCTGCCGATGAAGCAAAGCGTGCTGAGATGTTGGAAAAAACTGGTCAAATGGGTGTTCCTGTTATTGTTATCGGCGATGAAGCTGTTGTTGGTTTTGATCAAGCGCGTATTGCCGAACTTCTCGGACTCTAAGTGTTACGTTTCGCACAAGCGAAAAATATGCTTAAATAAAAGACGTCGCAAGACGCCTTTTATTGTGCTTGCGTCTGTTTAGTATAGATTTCCCCTCGTAGCTCAACGGATAGAGCTACTCCGTCCTAAGGAGAAGATGTGGGTTCAATTCCTACCGAGGGGACATGAATAAAACACCCGAAAGGGTGTTTTATTCATGTCCCCTCGAGAAAGAGCGTTTATGCTCTTTCGAGTAGGAGTTGAAGCGCCGGAATATATCCTGCGCTTGCGCAGGATTTGAGGCGCCGTTCAGGAGTACTTTGCGGATTGTGAATGCCTGGAGCAATACGCTTAGTAACTCCGGGACGATTCCTGCCGAGGGGACAAAGACGAAAAAGAACACCTGTGTGCGCATTTTTCGTCTTTGTCCCCGAGGAGTAAGGCAACTGCTTGCCTTGCGTCAGGATGAGCATACAACGCACTTTTTTTCCCGAAATATCTGTGCTACAATACGCTAACCGATACGATGACGATTCGGTTTGTTATTATGTTGACGGATAGTCAAGAAAAAAAGATGCTTGAGGAAACTCTGAAGCTCGCCAAAGAGAACAACAGCATGCTTCACAAAATGCGTCGCGCGCAGATCTGGAAACGGATAACACGCATTATATATTGGTCTGTCATCATTATCGTGGCGCTTGTCGGATATTATATCTTGCAGCCGTTTTTCGAAGGTGTTGGGGAAGCATACAATACTGTTCGCGAAAGCGTCGCCGAAATCAAAGGAGTCGCAGATTCTCTTCCAGAACTTCCCTCTTTCTTGGGTGGTGGAAGAGACGCAGCAGAATAAATGCCGAGGTAGCTCAGTTGGCTAGAGCACTGGTCTGAAGAACCAGGTGTCGGCGGTTCGAGCCCGCCCCTCGGCACAGATAGAAACTTCTCGTTCGGACAGAGCCGCGCCGCCTTGCGGCGCGGCAGGGGCGGGTGGGAAAAATGCGCCTCGCGAAGCGACGCATTTAGACGGGGCGGGGGCCGGGGACCGGGGGGTTCTTGCCTTGGGTCCCCGCCCCATATTTTTTCAAAATTATTGCCCAACCCAAAAATTTTTCATTCGCGCTGAAAGACGCCGAAGGG
>JACKQG010005407.1_pt1 | contig 14089 bp, 21 predicted proteins | sample 8237621 | NCBI WGS metagenome assembly JACKQG01 (sample SAMN15677084, study PRJNA649215) | marine metagenome | biome: marine; feature: Black Sea; material: saline water; isolation source: suspended particulate matter (SPM) from the Black Sea western gyre | collected 2013-06-09/2013-06-10 | depth...
TTCTTTGCTTTCTCTTCTTCCTCTCCTACCTGTCCCATACCTAGAGTACCTAAAGATATCGCTGTCTCTGAGCCTTGTGGTGCTCCTCCCATACCAAGTATACCAGCAGCTTGTCTTACTACTCTTTTTGCTCCTTTCTTTATTTGCCCACCAGTCCTCTTTGTCTGTTTAGTGACTTGCCTAGTACTTCTCTTTACCTGTTTTCTTATACTCTTACAACATCCCATTATATTTGTACTCCTTTAGTTGAGGCATCCCCAGATATAGTGCTAGTAGATTGTAAAGGAACAGCTGCTCCTCTAGTACCAGCCCTATTCTTCCTGATTGTATTAGACTTCTTCTTATCCTTCTTTGCTCGCTCTTCTTCCTTTCCTACTTGTCCTAGCCCTAAAGAAGCCTTCGCAGGCCCAACTACAAGTCCCTGTGTAGGCTCACTCCTCCTAGACTTGCGGATAATTCCAATCATCTTTGAGAATACGCTATTTGAACGGCCACCCATTATAGTTGTACCCCACTTGCTGAAGGTATTGCATAAGTAGTCCCAGCTATAGGGATTCTTAGTCCTCTAGTACCTCTCTTCTTCTTATCTAAATCACTTACAACCTCTTCCTCAAAGGTTTCTTCAGGAGCTTCTGGTACACCTACACTAGTAAGAGTATTAATAGGTTTAGGAGTAGCTACTTGGCCGCCTCCTCTCTTACCTCCTCCTTCTCTATACACCATAGGTACAATACCTAGTAATTTATTTATCAATAACATTCTTATCTCCTTCAAAATTTAGTCTACTTTTAATGTAGTTTACTACTTGTTGTTGTCCTATTAATTCCCCTAATGCATACTCAGTGGTATGATTTAAAGGGAGCCTATTAGGAAAGGCCTCTTCAATTAACTTCATTAACTGTGCTATCTCCATCTTCTGTTATCTCCTCTACTATTAACTCTGAGTTATCTACTATAGTAAATATCCTCTCTTCAAATAGTTCCCAAGGTTCTTTATATTCTCCATTAAGAGTACCTTTTTCTTTTGCTGTTATATAACTACCTACTATATCTAATAGAAATGATAAGTCTATTTTATCTTCAGTAAGTAGTTCTGCTTCTTTTAATGTTAGGAATACTGTAGTAAGTAATCCTTCTAATTGTCGTCCTCTGTTCATTCTTTCTCTCCTGTTTTAACTTAGGGGAAGAAGGTAGTTACAAACTTACTAGTACACTGTCTGTGCTAACTATACTTTCTAGGAACTACCTAGTATGTATTGTAAGTTATCCTTCTTGCTGCCTCCTATAGGGAAGACTTCCTACATTAAGTATTCTTTAAGTCTTCCCAGCTGCCTGTTAGGCTACCTTTTGTATACTCAGTAACTTTACTTTCAAAGAAGTTAGTAAGTACTGTACCTGTTAAGTCCTCCATAAATGGTAGAGGGTTCTTCTCTATGTTATAGTTAGGTTTAAATCCTATAAGCTTCAACCTCTCATCAGTTATGTACTTAATATATTCTTTTACTTCTGCCTTGTCCATGTGAGGAGGGGATAACTCATCTACTAAGTCACACTCTTTTCTTACTATCTCTCTAGCTGCTGAGTATATTCTCTTCTTAATTACATCATCAAATACCTCTGGGTTCTCTTTAATAAACTCTCTGAATAACCAGCTGTTAGATGTAACATGCATCTCTTCATCTTTAATAGACCACTCTACTATTGTACCTAATCCTTTGTATCTGTTCTCTGTCTGATACTTAAGTAACATAGCAAACTGTGCAAACAAACTAACACCTTCAGTAAGAGTAGCATACACAGCTAACATATACATAATATCTTGTCTGTACTTATAACTAATAAAGTCTTCTTCAGTCATACCAGGTTTATGTATACATCTATAATCAGTCTGATACTTCTCATACTTCTTAACCTGTGCTAGTTCTACAAAGGCTATCTTGTCTGACATCTGTTGGTCCTCTAGGTACTCTTGATAGAAGCTATCAGGGAACCCTAAGGTCTCTGTGAATAGAGAGTAAGCAGCTATGTGTATATTCTCTCTAGCTGCATTACCTCTAAGCATCATACTTACTTCTGTAGGCTTAAAGATTCTTAGTAGTACATCATATCCATGTGCTACCTCTACATCATTCTGAGTAAAGAGTCTCATTATATTAGTAATGAAATCTCTCTCCTCCTCATCTGCTTTATTGAAGTCTGATACATCCTCTGCTAATGGTACCTCATCATGTAGCCAATGCATCTTCTCATGCTGCTCCCAATACTCATAAGCCTTAGGGTAATTCATAGGCTTGAATGTTCTGTTTGATTTTAATAAACTCATTTACTCTCCTTTAGGCACATGATGCACATGTATCCTCTTCTAATTTAATTCTATCTTGTCCACCTACACTAGCTCTATTGATAGCTTGTGACCTTACATAGTATAATGATTTAAGTCCTAACTCCCAAGCCTTTACATGTACATTGTATAATGTTTTTACATGTACATCAGCAGGTAGGAATAGGTTAGTACTAATACCTTGTGTGATGTTAGGCTGCATCAATGCTACATTCTCTACTACTGCCATAGGGTTAATCTCTACTGCTGTTTTAAATACTGCCTTGTCTTCATCACTCATCCAATCAAGATGCTGTACACTACCTTGATGTTTATTGATAGACTTCCATATCTCCTCAGTATTTTTTTCATAATCTTCAAGGAGCTTCTCTAAGTATTTATTCTTAATAGTATAGCTACCTATGTTAGTCTTAGCTGTATATATGTTACTTACTCTAGGGTCTATCCCTGGACTAGTTAGATTACATAGTGTACTAATACTAGCAGTAGGTGCCACAGCTGTTACATTTACATTCCTTAGGTTCCTACTAATAGGGGCCTTACCTTTCTGTGCAGCTAATACATAATTACTTTGTAGTAGGCTACTGCTTATATACTCAAAGATTTTAGAGGTAAGATACTTAGTAGCTAATGCTTCCATAGGGAGGCTCTTAGACTGTAGTAAGCTATGGTAACCCATTACTCCTATGCCAATAGAGCGTTCCTCTAAGGCCCCTTTACGTGCCTTCTGGAACCCTTGTTTGCCATCAGTTAAATCAATGAAGGCTTGCATTACATTATCAGTATACCTATGTATATCTTCTATGAATAACCTATCCTGCTTCCACTCCTCATAGTATTCTAAGTTCACACTAGATAGACAACATACTCCTGATGTATCTCCAGATGTATATAACATAGTCTCACTACATAGATTACTAGTATTAATACTTCTATTGTTTACATGGTATGCTTCAGGTGCTTGGTTATTAGCATTGTCTTTGAAGAACATATAAGGCTCTCCTGTTTCTACTCTACTAATAAGTATCTTCTTGTACAACTCAAAGGCATCTACTGTCTTAAGTACTTCTTTAGTCTTAGGGCATATAAGATTCCAAGGTCTTCTATCAGTTACAGCATACATAAAATTGTTGCTGATTGTAACACCATGATGTATGTTAGGGCTTCTTCTTACTGAGTCTCCTGTAGGTCTTCTTATGTCTATGAACTCTTGTATCTCAGGGTGTGAGATGTCTAAGTATACTGCTTGACTAGCTCTTCTAAGGCCTCCTTGTGAGACTGCCAATGTAGTAGCATCACTGACTTTGATGAAGGGGATAATACCACTAGACTTTCCACCTCCTTTAATCTTAGTTCCAATCCCTCTAACATCTGACCATGTGGTACCAATTCCTCCTCCATAAGAACCAAGCCAGTTGTTCTCTTCCCAAGTAGAGAAGATGCCTTCCTTGCTATCCTTAACTTCATTTGTATAACAAGAGATAGGTAGTCCTTTATCTGGTAGTCCTGCATTGCTTGATATTGGGGTGCTTGGTTGGAACCAATATGCCTTGATGTACTTTGCAATTCTAGCAGCATGTTTTTCATCATCAGCATAGCTACTTGATACTCTGTTAAGCCATTGACTATAGTCCTCTTCTCCATTAAAGTACCTCTCCTTATACATCTCTTTACTATAGGCAGGTAGCCCATCCCATGCTCTATTTTTCATTACTAAATCCTTTTGTGCATTGTTCAGGTGGTTCTACATAATGGGTACAAGCTTCTTGAAAGCTACAGTAATTACACAGCCAATCTGGGCAGTCCTTCTCAGGCTGTTCCTTCTGTTTAGTTACAGCTAACTTACCTTTTATATATGTATCTATTGTACTAATAGGTAGTAGGTCTAGCCATACCTCTTGCATCTCAGGGTATGCTGCATAGGATGCATGACCTGGTGTGAATAAATAGATGACTCCTTTATCTTCTATATCAAACAGTCCTTTGAATAGCCATCTATAGATGCTCATCTGTAGTTGTTCTTTCTCTTGCTCAGGGGCAGGGTTAGGTACAGCCTTAGTACCTATACCTAAGAACTTCTTAGTAGGATAGTCTCCTTTAAGTTTGATGTCTCCTAGTCTCCATTTGTTTACTGTGTATCTCCATCTAAGTTCATCACAAGTACCTCCAATTCTAGTACCATCTGCTAATGTTCTTACCCAACTAAACTCTTTAACTACTCCATCTTCATCTTGTGACTCAATAGCATCATGTAATGCACTACCTAGGAATGATTTAAATCCTACTGTCTTGTCATGTTTATCTTCTCCAAAGACTGTATTAGATTTAGCCCATAACTGTGCTGATGACATAGTAATATCAGTAACACTATAGTCACAGTCCTTTGGTCTGTACATACTCTTCATCCATTCTGCTTGTATTCTACTCATTATTTATACTCCTTCTTTATCATTGCTTGTATAATCATACCATGTGTACTAACAACAGGGCCTCCTACTAATTCATATCCTGTTGCTAATCTTAGAGATACTTCTTTCTCTATGTGGCTTGTCTTATCATTCTTTATTAATATATACTCCATTATCTTCTCCTCTTCTTAGTGCTTTTTCTATGTGCTTCTCTTCTTCTAGCTATCTCTTGTTGGTTCTGGTACCAATTCCAAATCTCTATATCATCTACCATATACCCAAAGGTCTTATAGTGTGCTTCTCTAATCTCAGGTGTTACTTTAATCCCTCTCATATACATCAGCCTTTTCGACTATTGTTGTAGCATGAAGGAATGAGAAAGGTTCTTCTTTGTCATACTCCACACCGTGATACTGGACTTTGGCATAAGCTCCATCCATCCCTAAGAATACACCTGATAATACTATCTCTGTCTTATCTTCTGCTTCACTGCTAAACTCTGCTTGAAAGTGGTCCATCTTATTTAATTCATATATTTTCATCTAGTAACCTCCAACCAATGTTCAAGACAATGTATAGCTTTCTGTATATCCTCTCTTTGATTTCTTTTATCTCTTAATATATACTTAATAGCTGTTGCTCTGTAATGGTCTAGTTGGTACTCATCTACAATGTCCCAAGGTTGTATTGTATGTTTACTATAATGATTACCTCCTATTTGTTTACTAGCATTAGCAGCTGGACTCATACTATCATCATAAAAGTATATCCCTTCCTTTGCATTTCTATATTCTTCTAGTGTTTCATCTTCATATCTAAACATCTGTTCTCTCCTCTTCAGTATTAAATAAGTACTTCATCTCATCTGGGATACTATCATACATACTCTCTGCTACTTCTCTTATATGATAGTGAGCACTCCTATCTCTCCTTAACTCTAAGAAATTCTTAAGACTCCTAGCATTAAACTGTACCTGCCATCTATATTGATAAGCCTGTGGTAACATTAAAGATACAACCTCATTAGATTTCTTTTGATATATCATACTATTAATAGACTGTCTCCATTCCTCTAGAAGAATGTCTACTTCATCATCTCCTGTTCTTTCAAAGATTACAGCCCCTTTATTTAAAGTATATCTACTAGACTTACAAGCATAGTTAGCAACTCTATGTCTTGTCATCTCTAATAGTACTTTAGTAGATGCTGTAATATCAAAGATAAAGTTAGTGAATTCTATAGTACTAGAATGTTTATATTTTAATGCTACTTTCTTTATCCTTTTATCTCTATCCTCTGCGTCTGTGTAACATCCTTTATCATAACATAAACCAATAGCACTATCACTAAACTCTAAGCCATTAGTATGTAGTAACTTAACAGTCATTTAGTATATCCCTAATCATTCTCTCAGGTCCTACAAAGTTATCAGGCTTAGTAATCTTACCCTTAGAATCCTTAGTACAAGACTTAGTATTGTTAGCTGCTGTCACTGCTAGGAGTATATCCTGTACAGCTAGTACATTACCATTACATAATTTAGTTAAGCCTCCTAAGGCTACCACAGCTATGTCTGCTAATGCATCTGCTTGTCCTACTAAGTCTCCTATTATGCCTGCTTCCATATACTCATTAACTTCTTCATCTAATAAAGAATACTCTAAGCTAGGGCTGTATCTTAAGTTGTCTCTGTTTATATTCCAATCTGCTACCTCATTTACAAAACCAATTCTTCCGTTCATCATTTACTTTTTCTCCTTAAGTTCTTTTATAATACTGTCTATTATTTCTGTTGTTATTTGAGTACCCTTAGGGTACCTACTACTTGCTATCTTATATGCTTCACTTAATATCTTAGGACTGCATTCCTCCATATTATTTCTTTCTCCTTTCTCTTTCTATATGATGAACTATCCTGTGACAGTTGCTACATACAAGTATACATTTCCTTAGCTCTTTCTCTATCTTATTCCAACCATGATGCATAATCCTAGAGATATTACTTTCTTTGCCTTCTTGGTTATGATGGTGGAGTTCATAGATAGGCATGTCACTTTTAATACTACATATCATACACTCTCTTCCTCCGTAGAACTTAAATATACTATTCCAGTTTCTCTTTCTTGCTTGTCTACTATACTCAGCACTAGTTAGCTTGTTAGTGGGTGTCTTTCCAGTTGTTACCAATCTTTGCTTCTCCTTCCATTTTAATTCTCATGCCTATATCCTCTCCAACTGTAATGAAAAGGCCCTCAAGATTTTTACTGAACTTCTCGGCTTGGTCTTCTCTTACCTCTACTTGAATCTCATCATGTATATTACCTACTATCTTAGCATCAAAGCCTTCTGTATCTATCATCTTCTGTACAGCTACTACCCAATACTTCATAAAGTAAGCACCTGCTGATTGTAGTAATACATTAAGTGCTGAGTGTGGGCTTCTGATTAATAACCTTCTACCACTTATACCCTTAATCCATTTCTTCTTAGCAGCTCCCTTCACATCATTGATGAGACCAGTAAGTCCTTCTGTTTTTGCTAGGAATCTTTTCTTAAGTATAGCTCCTTCTTTACTTGAGCCTCCTACTATACTACCTATCTTAGCATCACCTGCTCCATACAAGAAGGCATATATAAAAGTCTTAGCTGTATCTCTAGTAGGTAACCCTGCTGCTTCTTGATTAGCTGTGTGTATGTCCCCCTCAAGTACTGTTCTTCCATACTTTCCATCATCATATCTAGCTATGTAGTGTGATAAAGTCCTAAGCTCAAGCCCACTTGCATCAGCACCAACAAGTTTATATCCTTCCCTAACTGTGAATAGACTTCTGGTCTCCTTTCCTTTGTAAGCTCTGACACTTGGCACTTGTGCAAGGTTAGGGTTGCTGTGTGTAAATCTGCCTGTAACTGCTCCAAGAATGTCTGCTCCACCATGTATTCTCTCTCCTCTTAGTTGTTTAAGCCAAGCCTTATCTCCCTCAGCTAGTTGTCCTAGTAGTTTATTTACTTCAAGATAATGTAGCAACGGTGCTGCCCATTCCTTATCTCCAAACTGTTCTTGTAAGGTTTCTCCATCTGTTCTTGGGTTGCCTTTCTCTGTAAGTATCCATTGTTGTTTACCGTATAACTGCTGCACCCACCAAACAATATGGTTACCACTGCCAGGATTAAAACTAGTAAGTTTAATTGGTTGATGAGGCCCAAGTGTAGTAATACCATTCCTCTTAAATGGCTTCTTAGGTACTTTGACCTTGCCATCAGGCATGTATAAGGGCTTAAACACTGCCCATAAATGCTCCTCAGCCTTCTCTTTCTCTTCAACCAACTCAACATGTAACCTCCTTGCTTTTTTTACATCAAATCTCCATCCTGCTATGTACTGTTGTGTTACTACCTTTTGTACATTTTGCTCAAGCAGTAACGCTGTCTCAGGAAGCCAAGATGTTTTTCTTTTGAGATGCTGGTAAAGTTTATAGGTAACTTTAACATCTTGCTTACAGTATTCTTCCATCTCTTTTGTGTATCTGCTCCAATCATTATAGCTTCCTTTCTTCTCTCCTAATCTTTCTCCATAAGCATCTAAGCTATGGCTCCATGACTTATCTTTATCATAATAAGCCAGTTTGGCAAGTATGAGTGTATCAATAAGTCTGATACTACTATTAATATGTATGATACTGAGCTTATTGAGAGTAGGTATATCATAACCAATAATATTATGTCCCACCAGGGTGTCTGCTTCATTAAGGTATGTAACCATATCCTGTGCTTCATAAAATGTTTTCTCCTCTTTAGTTTCTATACAGTAAGCAACACCTACCCAGAATTTAGATACATCTAGTAATAGACCATCTGTTTCTATATCAAAAATCAGTGTTCTCTGCTGTGAATCCATCATTAGTCTCCTCTACTTCAGTAGGTAATAGCCTACCTATCTCACTATTGTATATTGCATGTCCTAATATACCTACTTTCTCTCCCTCTTCCCTATCTTTAAGACATCTTATTACTCTTTCATGTGAATGTTCAGCATCCTGTTGGTTACCCTCAAGTCCTATTACCTTATCTGATAGCTGTGCGATGCTTCCTGAGCCTCTTAAATGACTTAGGGATACTTGGACACCATCTTCATGTCCTCTGTCCCCTGAAGGCCTCTTTAAATGACTCACAAGTAGCATTCCTACACCTGTTTCCTCTACTAGAGACCTTAACTTAGTCATTAGTACATCTATTACTCTCCTCTCATTGTCTCCCATATCCTCAAGACCTGATACAACAATAGAGATATGGTCAAGAATAATAATATCGCAGCCTGCCCCAACAGCCAAATACCTAAGCTTATTGAGAAGGCTATCACTATCAAGGGAACCAAAGTGATTATAAAGATATAATCTATCAGTACCAATGACTTTCTCATAAGCAGCTTTAATTTTTGTAACATTTTCTGAAACCACCTTATATTCTTGCCACTTCTTCTTAGATATTATAGACTCATTCATCTCAATACCTAGATAAGCTCTCTTAGACACACTATTATTCTCTTCTAAAGCTACATGTCCTACTGTTAGTCCATGGGTAGTCAATAAATGATGCCCTATCTCCCTAACAATAGTACTTTTACCCATACCAGAGCCTGATACAAAGGTAGTCATTGCTCCTTTAGCTATAGTTAAGCCCTTAAATTGTGTATCATATACCTCATCACTGTCTGAATTCTCCATAAGAGCATCAAATCCACCCTCATTAGCATTAACTATACCACTAGGTGTATACTTTTTAGTCTCATAGTAGTGTTGTAATACTCCTGCCTTGCCCTTAGACTTAAGAACTTCATTAGCATCCTTAAACTCTCCTGAATTTACAGTATATACCTTACCAGGAGGGAATAAACTACTCACTTCTTGTACTGCTTTTCTTCCTGGCTCATCATTATCAAACCATAATACTATCTCATCAAAGGAATTTATGTGTTCTATGTGTGTTTTTAAGTCTTTCTTAGCACTTGCAGCTCCATTACTAATAGATATTACAGGGTATCTACCCCCTAATGCCTCTGAAATAGACATACAATCTATCTCTCCTTCAGTAATAGTAATTCTTTTACCTCCTGACCTCCATAAATTAAGGCCAAATGGTACTGTATTCTTAGTGTCTCCTTTCCAGCTGAATGTTTTATCCTTGTATCTCATCTTCTGTGCAATAATTGCACCATCCTTGTCATACATATTAGCTATATGTTCTCCATTACTTCCTTTATAATAGGAGAATTTCTTAAAGGTTTCTGTACTAATACCTCTTATGTTTGTAGTGATTTCTGTAACCTCACTAAGGGTCTCATTTTTAAACGCATTCATTGGCTCTGTATAGCCTCCTTCTGTCTTATATGTTGCTTCGCAGGAGAAACAATGAGTTAATCCTGTGTCCTCATAAGAGGTGGCCGCATCACTAGAACCACATTTAGTACATTCATGCCCCATTATACCTCCTTAACTGTTATTAGTACATATCCTTTCCTATCTTCATCTATCCCACCTAGCCTATAGGTAACCTTCTGTAGATATTCATAGTTATCATCTGTTACTACGCCATGTGACACTAAGGCATCACAGAAATTCTTATCAACTATAGATAATACATTACTAATATCTCTCTTTCTAGCATCAGGTAGCCATAACTCATAGTCTAACTCAAACTTATTATAGAAAGTACCATCAGTAGGAAGCACACCATGTGCCATCCTAGCATACTCTTTTTTTACATTATTAATTAGATGACCTACTTGATTCCTCATGATGTTTAGGTTTAGATAGTACTTCTTCTTCTTTACCTTCCCAAGTTCAACACTTATGGGTAACTTTACTGTAAATTGACTCATATTTTTCTATCATATTCCCAAACCATCAATTAAGATAGTCTAGAAGTCCTCATTATTGTCAGCAGCAAATGGTGCTTGACTCTCTGTCTCATCTCCAAAGCCACTATCCCCACCACCTGAGAATTCTTTAAGGTCAATAACTTGTACTGCATAGAAGCTAAAGCTTAAGCCTACCATCTTAGTAGATGCCATATAGTAAGGTGCTACTCTATACTTAACCTTAACTGTACTGCCATTACCTACTAACTTATCCCAATCAGGTACAGCATTACCACCTGCATCAAAGAAGGATATCTTATTAAGTGTACCATCATACTTAGTTTCTTTAAGTTTAAATGCTAGGAACTTAGTACCATCTTCTTCTTCTTTGTATATGTCAGCCTTAATAGCTTTCTTACCTATCTCTTCTACCTCTTTGAAGGCACTGTCTTGCATAGCTACTAACTCTGTCTCTAGCTCAACCACATGGTCTCCATATAGTTTAATACCAAATGTACCATACATACCTACTTGTAATAACTCAGCCCATTTACATGTACCTTTTACATAACCGAATTGTCCTTGTGATGCTGCCTCTGTGAATGTTACTTTTCCTGCTTTAATTGTTGCCATATTATATTTCTCCTGTTTCTATTTCTTTTAAGTCATTTAAGGTATCGTTGTACCCCTGTCCTGTCATATCTGCTAACCTGCCTACTAATAGTATCACTAAATGATACACATCAGTTGGGCTTAAATCTGCATAGGTTATCTCTAAGTTACCTTCTTCCTCTTCTAGTATTAACTTAACTCCATCTCTTATGAAGTTACCATATTTATCTGTTTCCATACTCTCTCCTAACTAATAATATATTCACTAGCATATACCTCATCTAAATCTAAGTCCCCTACATATGGTATCTCTACCTTAGTCTCTGGGTCTAACTCTTTACTAAACTTACCCAATGGGTCTGACTTCATAACTGCAACATATCCCTCCTTATATAAATTTCTTACCTCTTCTCCCTCATTAGGGTGTACAAGAAAACAGTCATGTATAGTCCCAATACTAGATGAGCTATGTTCTATTATGTATAATAATATAGTAGCATCAATACTATGTATATAGTTGGCAGCTATACTGCTTAACTGTTTCTGTTTCTTAAGCTCATCTGTATGTTCAACCATAGTGAGCTGACCTAGTACAGTAGATACCTTACTCTCTTTATTCCTAAAGGAAGGCTGCATAACAGGGAAGTTATATATAGGTGTATGCCATAGAGCTACATCTTTAAGTAACCTAGCTACATCTTTAAGATATTCTTGTCCTGCCCTAGCACCCTGTACTATCTCAAAGATAGACTCATAAGTTAGCTCAGTCCATAGCTTATTAACTACCCACTCATCTCCTTTCCAGAAGTCCTTACCTTTGAGCTTCATGTCATCCATAGTATCCCAATTCTGTAGGGTCATACCTCTCATAGATACACTATAAGGTACTGTCATTACATTAGTCTTAGTCATAGACCTAGTAAAGTTTCCTATCATACTAGTAGCTTCTACTTTAGTATGTGATACTCTCTCTACACCTGTCTTATCTATGAAGTTAAAGTATGCAGGGTATTGTTTATTAACTAGCTTATGTTCTACCCTAGCTGCTACCTCTCCATATAAGTCTGACCTTACATCTCCTATAACACATGTACTCCTAGCACCTGATGCATCTAACAGTAATCCACTATACATCTGTACCCCAGAATTTACAGCATCTAATTGGATAGGTAAGTGTACAGGTAAGCCTTGTGTATGGTCTTGATAGGCATAACATCCTGCTAAGAATTCAAAGGGGCTATCTGTATACACCCAATCAGATAAGAAACTTAATGGGTCAGTAGCTATCTTAAGTAACTTAAGCTTATTACTATCTACCCAAGCTACCCTCTCTGAGAAGGGAGCCTTATCTAAGCCAAAGGTGTTAGCTATATGTATCTTTAACCAATACTCTCCTACTATAGTAAGAGGCTTACCTTCTGAGAACTCTAGCATAGCCTTAACATACCCCTTTGACTGAGGAGTAAGGAAGTCTGCTATAGGATATACTCTACTCCTATAGTCTAAACAGTAAGCATAGTAGAACTTATCATAGTCTATCATCTTATGTACAGTAGCCATAGTCATCATGTATTGTAGTCTCCTACCCTGTTCCCCATCTAAGCCTATCTGTATCTTCTCTCTCTTCCTATTCCATATAGCCCAAGCCTTTTTCTGTTCAGTAGTTGGGTCTTCTATATAAGGCATAGGTTCTAGTAGACTACTAATCTCTGCTGTATCTGGTGTAGGTAAGTCTCCATAACATCTAGGTAATGTAGGTGGGCTTCTAGGGTCTATCATGTTGTGACTATAGATGTGCTCTATTATCTTTTGTACCCTATTATTAACTCTCCATCCTGTTTGTTGTAGCTTATTGATAATCTTCATAGGCTTACTATAATCTTTACCTTTAATCCTATTCTTTACTAGCTTAGACCTGGTCTTTACAAACTCAAAGTTTACAGTTAAGTATCCTCCTTCCTTGAAGCCTACCCAATCCCTAGGCTTAACAACCATAGGTAGGTAAGTGGCAGCAGTAGGATGTATATTGTAGCCTTGCTTAAGTATCTCAAAGACTTCATTAGAGAAGCTTAATACATAAGTAGACTTCTTATTTTCCCATATCCTTCTCTTTTCTACCATACCACACCCACTAGATAATATAATATCAATAAGCATAGCACCTGCTCTAACATCTTCCTTACTCTTACTATCTATTCTATCTTTATACTCATGTAGGTGCTTCTCTAATAGTCTTTGTTTCCTACCTGCTGATGCTCTTCTATACTCACTACCTAAGTATGCTATTAACTTAGGGTCATACTCTTTAGCATCATCATAAGACTTATTAACCATTAGTACATTCATAATAGAGTTAGCTACTGTTAATATCTTAGCACTATTATTAAACTTAGATACTATCTTAACTATAGCTTGTAAGGATACATAAGCTAATATACTAGCATCACTAGTAAGGTACTTAATATACTTTTGAGTCTTTTCTGTATGTCCTTGATACTCAGAGTCTAAGTATTCTTGTATCTTATCTCTTACAGGCTCAAAGAATGTCTTAAGTAATGCGTTTCCTTGTAAGGTCTCATCAAACCTACCTTGATTAATAGCAGCTACTAGATTAATGTATTCCTTAGAGGTTTTAATATTTCTAGCTTCTTCTTCTAATCTCTTCTGTTCTTCATATAGTTGTTCATACATCTAACCTCCTATTTCCCATAAATTACAGCCAAAAGTAAGAATAACATAAGGGTCATCACTGTAGGCACAACTGTCATACCCTATTTGTTCATTACATCTCCAGTGATTTTTGTTATACGTACCTGTAAGTCTATCCCCTAGATGCTTACAATTCTCACAAGTTTGACTGGAAGTATCAAGGC